>Ga0075436_100000048_pt1 | contig 72013 bp, 78 predicted proteins | sample RhiMethybrSRZTD5_FD_75303 | JGI IMG/M metagenome (GOLD analysis project Ga0075436, IMG submission 75303) | Populus rhizosphere microbial communities from Tennessee, USA - Rhizosphere MetaG P. TD hybrid SRZTD5 | ecosystem: Host-associated > Plants > Roots > Rhizosphere > Soil | place: USA...
AGGGCACGGCGACCTTCATGATCCTCGGCGACATCTGCACGCGGCGCTGCCCGTTCTGCGACGTTGCCCATGGCCGGCCGCTCGCGCCGGACCCGCAAGAGCCGCGCCACCTCGCCGAGACGATCGCGGCGCTCGAGCTGCGCTACGTCGTCATCACGAGCGTCGATCGAGACGATCTGCGCGATGGCGGTGCCCAGCACTTCGGCGACTGTATCCGCGCGGTGCGCGCCGCGAGCCCGCAAACCACCATAGAAGTCCTGGTGCCCGACTTCCGCGGGCGGCTCGAGCGCGCGCTCGAGCTCCTCGCTGCCGCGCCGCCCGACGTCATGAACCACAACCTGGAGACCGTGCCGCGCCTCTACAGGCAGGCGCGGCCGGGCGGCGACTACCACCATTCGCTCGCGCTGCTGCAGCGCTTCAAGGCCCTGTATCCGGCAGTGCCGACCAAATCTGGCCTGATGGTGGGCTTGGGCGAAAGCGACCAAGAAATCGTCGCTGTCATGCGCGACCTGCGCGCCCACGACGTCGACATGCTGACCATCGGCCAGTACCTGCAGCCTTCGCCGCACCATCTGCCGGTCGAGCGTTACGTCGAGCCCGCGAGCTTCCGACTGTTCGAGGATCGGGCGACGGAGCTTGGCTTCAGGCATGCCGCGATCGGCCCGCTCGTGCGCTCCTCCTATCACGCCGACCAGCAGGCGCACGAAGCAGGCGTCGCATAGCTTCGACGCTGGGGTCGCGCGCCGCGCGACGGGCGCGCCGCAGCCGCTCTGACGACGTGCTTCAGCGTCAGGCGTATCAGCCTAGGCGCAGGGGTTCGTTCGACTCATCGACGGCAACCTGCCACTGCCACTATGGCGCTGCACGGCGCGAGCTCCATCCGTGCACGCGGGAACGCAAATGGGGCGCTCAGCGAAGCGGTCAGCGGCCCGGACATCGTGGTGAGGAGGCGAACGTGAAATTGAAGCTTGTCGTAGTGGGTGCGGTCTTCAGCGCTTTCATGGTGAGTGGGCCGCTGCAGTACCTGGGAGTGTTGCCGCGGACGGCGGTTGGGGATGCAAGCAAGGCCGTCATCAAGGCGGCGCTCGACCTCAATAGTGCGCCCGCTTTCGCATCGTGCGGCGGCGGCGACCATAGTGTTGGCGGCGGCAACAACGGCTTCGGCAACGGCGGCGGCGACGGCGTGCCGGGCAATTCCGGAGACGCACCCGGATGCGCCGGCTGCGCGGCCGACCAGAACCGCTAAATAGGCACCCCCATCCTGAAACCCGCCGAGGCGGGTTTTTTTTCGCCCATAATCGCGGCCAGTATGAGTGCCGCGCTTCGCAGCTCGATGTGCCTCGCCCTCGCTCTCGCGAGCGCAACAGCGCTCGCTCAGCTCGAGCGCGTGAGCAGTGCCGACGCTACGAGCGCGCTGCGAGCCGCGTTGCAGAAAGGCAGCGACGCTGCAGTTGCGGCGCTCGGCAGGCCCGATGGCTTTCTCGGCAATGCGCAAGTGCGCATCCCGCTGCCCGAGTCCGCCGGACGCGCGGAAAAGATGATGCGGCGCTTCGGTGCGGGCAAGTACGCCGACGAGCTGATCGTGACCATGAACCGTGCCGCCGAGTCGGCGGTCCCCGAAGCGAAGGCGCTCTTCGTCCAGTCGGTGAAGAAAATGACCGTCCAGGACGCCAAGGGCATCATCAGCGGCGGCGAGACGGCAGGCACCGAGTACTTCCGCCGCACCACGCGCGCCGACCTGCATGCACGATTTCTCCCCATCGTGCAGCGCGCGACGGCGCGGGTGGGCGTCGCGCAGAAGTACGAGCAGTTCGCCGGCAAGGCGGCGAGCGTAGGGATGCTCAAGCACGAGGACGCCGACCTCGACGAATACGTCGCGCAAAAGGCGCTCGACGGCCTTTACTTCATGGTCGGCGAGGAAGAAAAGAAGATCCGCCGCGACCCCGTCGCCGCAGGTTCGGCCGTCATCCGCAAGGTTTTCGGCGCGCTGCGCTACTAGTGCGCCTGGTCCCAGTTGTCGCCGATTCCGACCTCGGCGACGAGGGGCACGTCGAGGTTCGCGACCGATTCCATCAGCGCCCGGACCTTGGCCTTGGTGGCGTCCACCTCGGCCTCGAGCACTTCAAGCACCAGTTCGTCGTGCACCTGCATGATGAGCTTCGCCTTCGCGTGCGATTCGTCGAGCCATGTCTGCACGGCGATCATGGCGAGCTTGATGAGGTCGGCGGCCGTGCCCTGCATCGGCGCGTTGATCGCGGCGCGCTCGGCCGCCTGGCGGCGCACCGGTGCGCCGCTGCGCAGCTCGGGAAGCCACAGTCGCCGGCCGAACACGGTCTCGACGTAGCCCACCTGCTTGGCGCGGATTCGCGTCTCGTCCATGTAGCGCTTTGCGCCGGGGTAGCGCGCGAAGTAGCGGTCGACATAGGTCTGGGCGGTGCCCCGGTCGATGCCGAGGTTCTGCGCCACGCCGAAGGACGACATGCCGTAGATCAGGCCGAAGTTGATGACCTTGGCGATGCGCCGCTCGTCCGCGCCGACTTTGTCGAGGGGCAGGCCGAATACCTCGGCGGCGGTAGCGCGATGGATGTCCTCGCGCTCGCTGAAGGCGCGGCGCAGGCCCTCGTCGCCGGAGAGGTGGGCCATGATGCGCAGCTCGATCTGCGAGTAGTCCGCCGACACGATCTTTGCGCCTCGCGGCGCGATGAAGCAGGCGCGGATGCGCCGCCCGGCCGGCGTACGGATGGGAATGTTCTGCAGGTTGGGCTCGTTCGACGCCAAGCGACCCGTGACAGCAGTGGTCTGCGAATAAGTGGTGTGCACGCGCCCGGTCTGCGAGTTGATACTGCGTGGCAGCTTGTCGGTGTACGTGGACTTGAGTTTGGATAGCGCGCGATGCTCGAGGATCAGCCGCGGCAGCGGATGGTCGAGCGCCAGTTCGGCTAATGAATCTTCATCGGTGGAGGGCTGCCCAGAAGGTGTCTTTTTCTTCACCGGCAGCTTCTGGCGCTCGAACAGGATCTCCTGGATCTGCTTCGGCGAGCCGAGGTTGAACGGCTGGCCGGCCGCTTCATAGGCTTTCTGCTCGAGGGCGAGCATCTCCTTGCCGAGCTCCTGGCTCTGCGCCTCGAGCCGCTCGCGGTCGATGAGGACGCCGTTACGCTCCATGCGGAAGAGCACCGGCAGCAGCGGCAGCTCGATCCTGTCGTAGATGAAGGCGAGCTTGTCGTCGGCGACGATGCGCGGCTGCAGGATGTCGTGCAGCGCAAGAATGCAATCGGCCTTCTGTGCGGCATATTGCGTCGCGCGCGCGACGTCGACGGCGGCGAAGGGGATGCGAGAGGCGCCTTTGCCGGCGACCTCGTCATAGGTGAGCGCCGTCCAGCCGCAATGGCGCTGCGCAAGGCTCGCGAGCTCGTGGCGCTCGTGCACCTCGAGCACATAGGACTCGATGATCGTGTCGTGCACGCAGCCTGCGAGGCGGATGCCGTGGTTCGCGAGCACATGCGAGTCGAGCTTCGCGTCCTCGGTGACCTTGCGACAGTCGGCGCGCTCGAGCCACGGCTTGAGCAGCGCGAGCGCCGTGTCGAGCGGCACCTGGGCCGGTGCTCCCGCGTATTGGTGCGCGAGCGGCAGGTAGAGCGCTTCATCGCCGAAGGCGAACGCGAGGCCCACGAGCCGCGCCGTCATCGGCTCTTCATCGCTCGCGAGGCAGCCGAAGCCGGCGAGCGGCGCAGCCTCGAGCTTGAGCGCGAGCTCGCGCACTTCGTCTTCCGTGAGCAAGGTGCGCAAGCCGCGCTGCCTCACCGCCGCCCGTGGCGCCGGCGTCGCCATTTCGTCGGCCGGCGCGTTCTCCACTTCCTTCAGCCAGGTCTTGAAGCCGAAGCGCTCGTATTGCGCGCGCTGGCGCGCCGGGTCGCGCTTTCCGTCCGTCAGCTTATCGAGCGCGACCGGCAGCGGCACATCGCGCTTCACGGTGAGCAGCTCGCGCGCTTTCGGCAGCCAGTCCTTGACCTTGCGCAGGTTCTCGCCGGCGAGGCCGGAGATTTCGCCGGCGTGGGCGATCACGCCCTCGAGCGAGCCGTACTGCACGATCCACTTGCACGCGGTCTTCGGCCCGACCTTGTCGACGCCCGGAATGTTGTCGATCTGGTCGCCGATGAGGGCGAGGTAGTCGACGATCTTCTCGGGCGGCACGCCGAACTTGGCCTGCACGCCGGCGACGTCGAGCTTCTCATTCGACATCGTGTTGACCCAAAGCGTGCGTTCGTCGACGAGCTGCGTGAGGTCCTTGTCGCCCGTCGAAATAACGGTGCGCCAGCCGCGCGCCTTCGCCTGCTCGACGAGGGTCGCGATGACGTCGTCCGCCTCGACGCCGTCGATGCAAAGGAGCGGCCAGCCGAGCGCCTTGATCGCCTCATGCAGCGGCTCGACCTGGCGCGAGAGATCGTCGGGCATCGCCGTGCGCGTCGCCTTGTAGTGCTCGTAGAGGTCGTCGCGGAACGTGCGGCCCCTGGCGTCGAAGACGCACGCGCGCGCCTGCGCCTTGTAGTCGGTGGCGAGCTTCCGTAGCATGTTGAGCACGCCGTAGATGGCGCCGGTCGGCTCGCCGGTCTTGGGGCTGCGCAGCTCGGGAAGCGCGTGGTACGCGCGATAGAGATACGACGAGCCATCGACCAGCAACAACGTCTTTTCTGGATTCTCTCCCGACACGATGACACAGACGAAACTACCGAAGGCGGCCGGCCTTGGCCACGAGATTTCCGCGCGCGAGGCGTGGAAGCTGTTCGGCATTATGGCAGAGTTCTTCGAGGCGACCGAGCGCCTGGCCGGCATCCGGCCCGCGGTGAGCGTGTTTGGCAGCGCGCGCGTGCAGCCGGGCACGCTCTACTACCGGCTCGCCGAAGACACGGCGCGGCTGCTGTCCGAGGCGGGCTTCGCCGTGTTCTCCGGCGGCGGGCCGGGCCTCATGGAAGCGACCAACAAGGGCGCCTTCGAAGGCGGCGGCATGGCGGTGGGGCTGAACATCGATCTGCCGCGCGAGCAGCCCTCGATCCGCTATCAGCACATCAGCCTGCGCTTCAAGCACTTCTTCGCGCGCAAGGTGATGTTCGCGAAGTTCGCGAGCGCCTATGTCGTGCTGCCCGGCGGCTACGGCACGCTCGATGAGCTCTTCGAGGCACTGACGCTCGTGCAGACCGGCAAAGGCCGGCAGATGCCGGTGATTCTCGTGCACGAGCCATTCTGGCGCGGACTGCTCGCGTGGTTCGAGGAGCGCCTCGTCGCCGACGGCATGATCGGCCCCACCGAGTGCAAGCTCGTGCAGGTGGTGAACGAGCCGCGCCAGGTGGTCGACGCGATTTTCGCCTTCTACGAGAAGCGCGGCTTCGAGCCCTCGCCCGCGGAGCACGAGGTGCTTCTCAACCTTTAGTAAGATGGCGGCATGCGCCTGATGGCGGTGTTGGTAGTCACGTGCGCCGCCGCCAGCGCGCTCGCGCAGACCGGCGGCGATGCATTTCCCGAGCCGCCGCCGCCGCCGCCGATGCCCGAGACGGACGAGCCGGCGGTGCGCATCCCGGTGCAGGAGGGCGACAAGGTGGAAGCGATCCGCGACAGCGGACGCATCGTGATGCTGAAGGTCACGCCGCCGGGCGGCCGGCCCTACTATCTGGTCGACACCACCGGGAGCGGCAACTGGATGCGGCGCGATCCGCTCGACGACGGCGTGCGCGTGCCGATGTGGCCGCTCTACATCTTCGAGTAGTTTGTCCGTCTACACCCCCGTTTCGCAGGCCGAGCTCACCGAGTGGCTGCGCAACTACGCGCTCGGCGGCCTCGAGCGCTGCGAGCCGATCGAGGCGGGCATCGAGAACACCAATTACTTCGTGACCACGACGCAGGGCCGCTACGTGCTCACGCTCTTCGAGCGCCTGCCGGCCGAGGAGCTGCCGTTCTATCTCGACCTCATGGCGCATCTTGCGCGCCACGGCATCCCGGCGCCCGCGCCGATCGCGGATCTGCGCGACCAGTATCTCGGCCGGCTGAACGGCAAGCCGGCGGCGCTCGTGACGCGGCTGCCCGGCGCCTCGCTCGAGCGCCCGGGCGAAGCGGAGTGCGCGGAGCTCGGCGCGCTGCTTGCGCGCATGCATCTCGTCGGACGCTCTTATCCCGGGTATCTCGAGAATCCGCGCGGTCCGAGATGGTGGCGCATGGCGGCGGCCGAAGTGCGGCCCTTTCTCGACGCGGCGCAGGCCGCGATGCTCGACGCCGAGCTCGCCTTCCAGGCGCAGCATCGCTTTCCGGACCTGCCGCGCGGGCCGGTGCACGCGGATCTCTTTCGCGACAATGCGCTCTTCGAGAGCGGGCGCATCTCGGGGGTCATCGACTTTTACTTCGCCGGCGTCGATTGCCTGCTCTACGACGTGGCGGTGTGTGCCAACGACTGGTGCCTTGTCGATCCGGCGAACGACGCTGCGCTCGAGCCGGGGCGCACGCGAGTGCTTCTGGGCGCCTACGAGGCGGTGCGGCCGTTCACAGCGCTCGAGCGCGCGGCATGGCCGATCATGCTGCGCGCGGCGGCGCTGCGCTTCTGGCTTTCGCGGCTGCACGACTTCCACCTGCCGCGTCCGGGGATGCTCGTACATGCGCACGATCCGGAGCATTTCCGCCGCCTCCTGGAATGCAGGCGCGCATCGTAGAGACGGCGCGCGGCGCGCGCTGGCTCGCGGAAGGCTGGCGCCTCTTTCGCGTGGCGCCACTCGGCTGGCTCGCCGCCGTGTTCGGCTACTGGTTGCTGATGACGCTTGTCTCGCTCGTGCCTTTCATCGGCGTGCCGGCGGCGGCGCTGCTCATGCCGGCGTTCTCGGTCGGTTTCATGGCGCTCGCGCGCGCCGCCAGCCATCACGCGCGGCTCGAGCTCACGCTGCTCTTCGACGGCTTCAGGCACGAGCCGCGCGCACAGATCGCTCTCGGCGCGGTGTATTTCGGCTGCGTTGTTCTCTTGCTCGCCATGAGCGCGCTCGCCGACAACGGCGCTCTGGCGCGCTTGATGCTGCTGCGTGAGCCGCTGGCCGATGAGGTGCTCGAGTCATCCGAATTCATGAACGCGTGCGCCATCGCCATGGCGCTCTACCTGCCCGTGACGCTGGTCTTCTGGTTTGCGCCACCGCTTGCTTCCTGGCATGGGACGGGCGTGGCCAAGGCGCTCTTCTTCAGCTTTGCGGCGGTCATAATGAACTGGCGCGCCTTCCTCGCCTACGGCGTCGTGATGGCGCTCGCCATGGTAATAGTGCCCATGGCTCTCGTCTGGATCGTTGCGCTCGCCACGCCCGACGCGTCGAGCTTCTCGCCCGCTGCGCTTGCCTTTCCCCTCGGCATTCTCTTGCTGCCGACGGTCTTCGCCAGCTTCTACGCGAGCTATCGCGACGTCTTTGGGTATGATGCCGCGCCATGAAGCTGCCCGAGCTCTCGGAGAACGCTTCACCCGAATTCACCGATGCGGCGAGCTGCAAGGCCTGGCTCGAGCACGTGCCGCTCGCCAACGTCGCCGCGGCGCAGACGCAGATCGCGAACCAGCTCGAGGAGTTCAACCGCTTTCCGGCGGCGGCGAGCCAGCGCCTCGCGGTGATGGAGGCGTTGCGTGAAGCGGTGAACTTCGTGCAGATCGAGCAGGCGCGCCGTTTCGCCAATCGCGCCCTGCCGATGAGCGATACGGAAGCGGCCGCCTTCGCCTCCACCATCGGTCTGTGGGACGAGATGGGCGCGGGCTACCGCCGCTGCCTCGACGGCGCGCTCAATCGCGACGCGGCGATGGGCGCCCAGGCGGCCGTCATTTGCCAGCGGCTGCTCTTCTACATCGGGCTGCGCATGTTCCACCACTACCGCGCGTACCGCGAGGTGCCGCGCGCCGATTGGCGCGCGCTGCACGAAACCTACGCCGCCGCCGAAAAGCTCGACGTGGCCGAGGACGCGGTGAAGGACTTCCTGAACCGCGACATCCAGGACAGCTCGCCCCGCGTCGCCTATGCGCGTGCCGTGCTCATGGGCGTGTGCGGCCCGAACGAACTCGGCCAGCGCCAGCTCACCTTCGTCGCCTACCTGCTCGAGCGCTGGGCCTCCAAGCTCGAGGTGGAACAAAAACCGGTCGACGAGGGCGAGGGCGTGCCGCCGCTCGTTGCCGACCTCGAGAGCGACGCCTGCCCGGAGCGCGGCGGCGAGCAGGCGCGCGACCCGCGTTATCTCGACACGCGCAAGCTCGCCAAGAGCCTGCGCAACCGCGTGGCGCTGCTGCGCAAGGGCGAGTCGCCGGCAAAGCTCGCGCTCGGCGAGGACTGCGTGCAGCCCGCCTGCGAGCAGCTTCTCGTCTACCTTTACCGGCAATGGTGCCAGCCGAAATCGGCGCGCGGCGCCGAGCGACGCACGGCTCCGGCGGCCGCCGAGGCGTGCATGGAAATCTCGGCCATCCACCATTACATTTCCGGGCGCCCGTTCCGCGCGCCGAGCGAGCAGACGACCGAGCTCACGCAAAAGCAGCGCGAGGAAATCGCCACCTTCGGACGCGTGAGCACGCGCGAGGAGGAGGACTACAGCGGCCAGCGCGGCTTCCAGATCGAGCAATGGGAGATCGAGGACCAGAGCGCGCAGGGCCTGCGCATGGTGCGTAAGGCCGCGCAAGCGGGCAAACGTATCGCGCACGGGCAACTCATCGGCGTGCGCCCGGCCGACGGCAAGCAGTTCATGCTCGCGCAGGCGCGCTGGCTGATGGCGGCGGAAAACGGCGATGTGCATGCGGGTGTGAAGCTCCTTCCCGGATTGCCGAGCCCGCTCGCCGTGCGGCCCACCGGCCTCAACGTGCAGCAGGAGAGCTGGGTGCCGGCGCTCGGCCTGAGCGCCGTGCCGGCGCTCAATTCACAGGCCTCGCTCGTGCTGCCAGCGGGGTATTTCAAGCCCAAGCGCGTGATCGAGGTCTACGCCGACACGTCCTCCAAGGTGCGTCTCACGCAGCTCATCGAGCGCGGCGCGGACTTCGAGCGCGTCGCCTACGAGCAAGCGCAATGAATGCCGAGCGCGCCCCGACCGCGATTACGTTGCATCAGAAATCGCGCGTGCTCGAGATCGCCTTCTCCGACGGCAAAAGCTTCCGGCTGCCCTACGAGCTGTTGCGCGTGTACTCGCCCTCGGCCGAAGTGAAGGGGCACGGCCCCGGCCAGGAAGTGCTGCAGACGGGCAAGCGGCTGGTGGAGATCCGCTCGATCGAGCCTGTGGGCTCCTACGCCGTGCAACCGGTGTTCTCCGACGGTCACAGCACCGGCATCTACTCGTGGGACTATCTCTACGAGCTTGGCGAAGACCAGGACAGGCTTTGGGCCGGCTATCTCGCCAAGCTGGCCGCGGCTGGAGCGTCGCGCGATCCCAAATGACCAAGGAAGTGGATTTCGGATTCCGCAAGGTGCCCGAGGACGCGAAAGCGCGGCACGTCGCTGACGTCTTCGACCGCGTGGCGGAGCGCTACGACCTGATGAACGACCTCATGTCCTTGGGTCTGCATCGCTATTGGAAGGCTTTCGCCATCGCCGTGGCGCGGCCGCGGCGCGGTGAGCGCGTGCTCGATGTGGCGAGCGGCAGCGGCGATCTCGCCGCCGCGCTCGCCCGGCGCGTGGGGCCGCAGGGCGAAGTCTGGGCGACGGACGTCAACCGGCGCATGCTCGTGCGCGGGCGCGACCGGCTGCTCGACTCGGGCGCGCTCGCGCCGGCGGTGCAATGCGATGCCGAGCGGCTGCCCTTCGCCGCTGCTTACTTCGACTGCGTCACCGTCGCCTTCGGCCTGCGCAACATGACCCACAAGGACAACGCGCTCGCCGAAATGGCGCGTGTGCTCAAGCCCGGCGGGCGGGTCGTCGTGCTCGAGTTCTCGCACGTCTGGGCGCCGCTCAAGCCGCTCTACGATCTCTATTCGTTCAAGGTGCTGCCTTGGCTCGGCGAGCGCGTCGCCGGCGCGGCGGGGCCGTATCGTTATCTCGCCGAATCGATCCGCCTGCATCCGGACCAGGAGGCGCTCAAGACGATGCTGCAGGCGAGCGGGTTCGCCGAGGTTGAGGTGTACAACCTCGCTGCCGGCGTCGTTGCAGTGCATCGGGGCACTCGATTTTGATAGCATGTCCCTCCCTCGGAGGTTTGCTTATGCGTAAGTGGTTACTTGGATTTTGCGTCGCGCTTTTCGGTGCGGCGATGGTGGCGACCGACGCTGATGCGCGCCGTCTCGGCGGCGGGCGTTCGGTGGGGAGTCAGCGCAGCGTAACCGCCCCGCCGGCAAAGGCGGCTCCGCAACAGGCGGCGCCCGCGCAGCAGACCCCGCAGGCCGCAGCGCAGCCCAGTCGCTGGGGCTGGCTCGGCGGGATTCTCGGTGGTCTCGCGCTCGGCGGCCTGCTTGGCTATCTCTTCGGCGGCAGCGGGCTGCTCGGGCTTCTTTTGATCGCAGCGCTTGCCATCGGTGTCGTTGCCGCATTGCGCGCGGCGCGTCGCCGCGCGGAGCCGGCAAGACCGGTGCAGCTCGCCGGTTTCGATGAGACGGTTAACGCAGCGCCGCCGCCCGCTGCTGCCGGCGCCGGCGCCGCGCCGCGCATCCCCGCCGGCTTCGACGCCACCGGATTCCTGCGCTCGGCGAAGACCAATTTCATCAAGCTGCAGATGGCGAACGACGCCGGGCAGCTGGCCGAGATCCGCGAGTTCACGACCCACGAGATGTTCGACGAGCTGCGGCGCGACATGCCTGCCGGCGCGCAGCAGACCGACGTCATCGCGCTCAACGCCGATCTGCTCGAGGTCGCCACCGAGCAGGACAAGCATTGGGCGAGCGTGCGTTTCTCCGGCATGGTGCGCGAAACGCCCGGCACCGAGCCCGTGGGCTTCGAGGAAGTCTGGAACCTGGTCAAGCCCGCCGACGGCTCGAGCGGGTGGCTCCTTGCCGGCATCCAGCAGATGCATTGAGCGGGCCCGCGCCCACGGCAAAGGCCACCCCCGCGGTGGCCTTTTGTTTTCTGCTCAACCAGCTGCTCGCGCGCGAGCGCTGGGCGCTCGAGCGCCTCTTGCCGTTCGCGGGCCAGTCGGTCGAGGTGCGCCTGCCGCTGCTGCCGGCACAGCGCTTCGCGATCGGCGCCGACGGCCGCATCGAGCCGGGCGGTGCGCAGCCCGGCGCCCTCGTCACGTTGCACGGTATTTCGGGCGCCACGCCGCTCGCCGATGAGGTGCGCTACCTCGCGCGCCATCTACGCTGGGACGCCGAGGAGGAGCTCTCGCGCATCGTCGGCGACGTGGCCGCCCATCGCCTGGCCGATGGTGTGCGCGCCTTCATCGGCTGGCAACGCGATAGCGCCATACGGATCGGCGAAGCGCTCGTCGACTACGCGGTGCAGGAGCGGGGCGCGCTCGTGCGCCGGACTGAGCTCGGGCAGCTCGCCGGCGACATCGAGCGCTTCGCGCAAGCGCTCGAAGCGTTAGAAAACCGGGTCTCGCATCTTGATTAGGCTGCTGCGCCTCGTGCGCATCTTCGCCATCGCGGTGAGCTACGGCTTGCACGAGTTCATGCCGCGCGTGCCGGGTGACTTCCTCCTGCGCTTCATTGCTGGCCGCCGTCCGGAGCCGCGCGGCCAGCGGCTGCGCGAGGCGTTCGAGCGCCTGGGGCCGATCTTCGTCAAGTTCGGCCAGGTGCTCTCAACGCGCCGCGACCTCCTGCCGGCCGACATCGCCGACGAGCTGGCGAAGCTGCAGGACCAGGTGCCGCCGTTCGACCCGGCGCTCGCCGTCGCCGAGATCGAGCGCAGCCTAGGCCGCCCCGTCGGCGAACTCTTCGGCACGATCGAGCGCCAGCCGGTGGCGAGCGCTTCCATCGCGCAGGTGCATCTTGCGACGTTGCAGGACGGCCGCGAAGTCGCGGTCAAGGTATTGCGGCCGCGCGTCGAGCAGGAAGTCGCGAAGGACCTTGCGTTGCTGCAAACGGCCGCGGCGCTGGTCGAGCGCCTGTCGGCGGAGGCGCGGCGATTGAAGCCGCGCCAGGTCGTCGCCGAGTTCGAGCATCACCTGGGCGAAGAGCTCGATCTCATGCGCGAGGCGGCCAACGCGAGCCAGCTGCGCCGCAACTTCGAGAATTCACCGCTTCTCGCGGTGCCGGAAATCCATTGGGACCTGTGCTCCGAGCGCGTCATGACCATGGAGCGCATGCACGGTGTGCCGGTGTCGCACATCGCCGAGCTGCGCGCGAAAGGCATCGACCTCCAGGCGCTCGCGCGCGCCGGCGTGGAGATCTGCTTCAGCCAGGTGTTTCGCGACGGCTTCTTCCACGCCGACATGCACCCGGGCAACATCCTCGTGGGCGATGACGGCCGCTACATCGCGCTCGATTTCGGCATCATGGGCACGCTCTCCGACGTCGACAAGAATTACCTCGCGCAGAACTTCCTCGCCTTCTTCAACCGCGACTACCGCCGCGTCGCCCAGGCGCACCTCGACGCGGGCTGGGTGCCGGCGGGCACGCGCATCGATCAGTTCGAGGCGGCGATCCGTTCAGTCTGCGAGCCGGTATTCGCGCGGCCGCTGAAGGAAATCTATTTCGGCCGGCTGCTCCTGCGTCTGTTCCAGACGTCGCGCCGCTTCAATGTGGAGATCCAGCCGCAGCTCGTCATGCTGCAGAAGACGCTGCTCAACATCGAAGGTTTGGGCCGCCAGCTCGATCCGGAGCTCGATCTCTGGAGCACGGCGAAGCCCGTGCTCGAGCGCTGGATGAGCGAGCAGGTCGGCTGGCGCGGATGGCTGCGCACGCTGCGCCGCGAGGCACCGTACTGGGCGAGCACGCTGCCGCAGTTGCCGCGCCTTACGCACCGTGCGCTCGCCGAGGACCGCCTCGCTGCCTTGCGCGGCGCCGTCGAGCGCCTCGCCGCCGAGAGCGCGCGCCGCAACCATCTGCTCGCCGCGCTCCTTATCGTCGTGGTGGCCGGCATCATCATCTTTGGCCTCCGACTCTTCTAAGCCGGAGTTCTGGGAGACGCGCTACCGCGACGGCGTCACGCCGTGGGACGCGGGCGGCGTGCCGCCGAAGCTGGCGCAGTGGCTGGAGGAACAAAGCGCCGGGCGGCGCGTCCTCGTGCCCGGCTGCGGCTCCGGCTACGAGGTCGAGCGCTTTGCCGCGCGCGGCGATGATGTCCTCGGCATCGACTTCTCGGATGCGGCGGTGGAGATCGCACAGCGACGTCTCGGCAAGCTTGCAGCGCGCGTACGGAGAGCCGACTTCTTCACGCTGGACGCCGGACCATTCGATCTGGTTTACGAGCGCACTTTTCTCTGCGCGCTGCCGCGCCGCGAATGGCCCGACTGGGGAGAGCGCATCGCCACGCTCGTGCGCGCCCAGGGGCTGCTCGCCGGTTTCTTCTTCTTCGACGACAACGAGCGCGGTCCGCCGTTCGGCATCTCGCTGCGCCAGCTGCACGCGCTGCTCGATGACGCCTTCGCGCTCATCGAAGATGAAGGCGTTCCTGCGGCGCAATCCGTGCCGGTGCTCGCCGGAAAGGAGCGTTGGCAGGTGTGGACGCGGCGGCTATGATGGCGCGCGCATGCTGATCGGCTGGGTCATCGCCTATCTGCTGCTCACGATCGCGATCGGCCTGTGGGCGGCGCGGCGCGTCCACAACTCGAAGGATTACGTGGTCGCCGGTCGCAGCCTGCCGCTCTACATGAACACGGCGACCGTGTTCGCGACCTGGTTCGGCGCGGAAAGCGTGCTCTCGGTCTCGGTGGAGTTCTCGAAGAGCGGGCTCGGCGGCATCATCGCCGATCCCTTCGGCTCGTCCATGTGCCTGGTGATCGTGGCGATCTTCTTCGCGCGCGCGTTCTACCGCATGGACCTCCTCACGATCGGCGACTTCTACCGCAAGCGCTACGGCCGCACGATGGAGCTCGGCACGAGCGTCATCATCGCCATTTCCTATCTCGGCTGGACCGCGGCACAGCTCACCGCGCTCGGACTCGTCTTTTCCACGCTCACGGACGGCGCCGTATCGCTCTCCACCGGCATCGTCATCAGCGGCGCCGTGGTGCTCGGCTACACGATCTGGGGCGGCATGTGGTCGGTGGCGATGACCGACCTCTTCCAGTCCGTGATGATCATCGTCGGCCTTGCGCTCGTCGCCTGGGTGGTCGGCGACATGGCGGGCGGCAGCGGCAAGGTGATCGCGGCCGCTTCCGAGGCCGGACGCTTCCACTTCTGGCCGGAGGGCGGCACCAAGGAATGGTTCGCCTTCGCCACCGCCTTCCTCACGCTCGCGATCGGCTCGATTCCGCAGCAGGACATCTTTCAGCGCGTCACCTCGGCGCGCAACGAGCGCATCGCCATCGCCGGCAGCCTGCTCGGCGGCGCGGTCTACTTCTGCTTCGTCTTCGTGCCGATCTACATCGTGGTGGCGGGCCTCATGGTCGACCCCGCGCTCGGCACGCTGCTCTCCTCGCAGGACGCGCGCGACATGCAGCGCATCCTGCCGGACTTCATCCTCGAACACACGCCGATGTGGATCCGCGTGCTTTTCTTCGGCGCGCTGCTTTCGGCGATTCTCTCCACCGCGAGTGGCGCGATCATCGCGCCGACTTCCCTTTGCACGGAGAACGTCATCCGTCCGCTCTACCCGCGCATGAGCGACCGGCAGTTCCTCCTCACGCTGCGCATCGTGCTCGTCACGTTCACGGTCGCGGCGCTCGTCTTCGCGCTCAACTCAAAGCAGACGATGTACGACATGGTGCAGAATGCGTACACGGTGACTCTCGTCGCAGCGCTCGTGCCGCTCGCCGCGGGCATCTTCTGGCGGCGCGCGAACAACACCGGCGCCATCGTCTCCTCGGCCGCAGGCCTCATCGCCTGGCTCATCGCCGCTTTCGCCGCCCCGGAGGCCACCGTGCCACCGGCGCTCCTCGGCCTCGCCGCTTCCCTCGTCGGCATGGTGCTCGGCTCGCTCGTGCCGCGCCCGCTCACGCAGGCCCATCATCACCGCGGACAGCACTGACGCGCTGCGGCGCGCGGGCGCTTCCACGCTCGCGCGCATCGCCTTCGCGGTGTATGTGCTGCTCGTCATCTACGCTTCGCTCTATCCGCTCGAAGGCTGGCGCGAGCACGGGCTTTCACCGTTCGCCTATCTCGGCTCGCCCTGGCCGCGCTATGTCACCGCCTTCGACCTCGCGGCCAACGTGCTTGGCTACGTGCCCTACGGCTTCCTCTGCGTGCTCGCCCTGCAGCCGCGCCTGCGCGGCCTCGCCGCTTTCGGCGCCGCCCTCGCCAGCGCGGCACTCCTTTCACTCCTGCTCGAGGCGGCGCAGAGCTATCTGCCGAGCCGGGTCGCCACCAACCTGGACGTGCTTTGCAATCTCGCGGGCGGCGCCTGCGGCGCGGCGCTCGGCGTGCTCGGCGCACCGGCCGTGCTCGGCGGCCCGCTCAAGCACTTGCGCGCGCGCGCTTTCTTCAGCGGTGCGGATATCGATGTCGGGCTTGCGCTTCTTGCGCTGTGGCTTTTCACGCAGCTCAATCCGGCAACGCTGCTCTTCGCTGCCGGAGACCTGCGCGACCTGCTCAGCGCCGGCGCCGGGCGTGCACGGCCGCCCGAATTCTTCGTCGCCATCGAGGCATTCACGGCCGCCGCCAACCTCGTCAGCGTCGGGCTCTTACTCTCGTCGCTCGTGCGGCCGGGCCAGCGAGCGCGCGCCGCGTTCCTCGTGCTCGTTTTCGCGGCGCTCGCGGTGAAGACCGCGGCCTTTGCCATCGTCATGCAGGCGCACAATGTGTTCGTCTGGCTAACGCCGGGCGCGCGCCTCGGTCTCGCGGCCGGCGTGCTCGTCGCGCTTGCGCTGATGCCGCTGCCGCGGGTCGCGCGCCTTGCGCTCGCCGCGGTGCTCATCATGGTGGCGACCGTGCTCGTCAATCTCGCCCCGCCCAATCCCTACCTCGCCGCGACGCTCAAGCTCTGGCAGCAGGGCCACTTCCTCAACTTCAATGGCCTCACGCGCCTGGTGAGCGCGCTGTGGGCCTTCGCGGCGCTCGGCTACCTCATCTTCCTCGCCGCGCGGCGGCGAGAGCCCGTCGGTTAAAATCGTGCATGTCCTATTACGCGAGACACGTCTTCTTCTGCTGTAACCAGCGCGACAACGGGCGCGTCTGCTGCAACGACAAAGGTGCGAGCGAGATTCGCGATTACGCGAAGCGCCGCGTCAAGGAGCTCGGGCTCTCCGGCGAAGGCAAGATCCGCATCAACCAGGCCGGCTGTCTCGACCGTTGTGAGGAAGGACCCTGCGTCGTGGTCTACCCCGAAGCTGTCTGGTACACCTACGTCGATCGCGCGGATGTCGACGAGATCATCGAGGAGCACCTCAAGCACGGACGCATCGTAGAGCGCCTGCGGATGTGAGGGCGAGCACCCGGCGCGAGTTCGTCGCGGGGCCGGCAGGCCGCATCGAATGCGCGGTGGACGGGCCGGACGGCCCGGCCGCGTCTTCGCCCAAGGGCATCGCGCTCATCGCGCATCCGCATCCGCTTTATGGCGGGACGCTCGACAACAAGGTCGTGCAGACTCTCGCGCGCGCGTTCGTCGAGCTCGGCTTCGAATCCTGGCGGCCGAACTTCCGCGGCGTCGGCGAAACCGAGGGCACGCATGACGAAGGCCGCGGCGAGCTCGAAGACCTCGCGGCCATCGTCGCGCACCTCAAGCCGGCGCGGCTCGCACTGGCCGGTTTTTCGTTCGGCGCGGGCGTCCAGGCGCTGCTCGCCGCGCGCGTGAAACCCGAACGCCTGGTGCTCATCGGCGTGGCGGTCGGGCGCTTCGAGCTGCCGCCGGTGGCGCCCGGGACGCTCGTCATCCATGGCGAAAAGGATGACACCGTGCCGCTCGCCGCCGTGCTCGATTGGGCGCGGCCGCAGGACTTGCCGGTCATGGTCGTGCCGGGCGCCGATCACTTCTTCCATCGCAAGCTGCACATCCTGCGGGGACTCGTGCGCGCCTGGTGCGCATGAGCGTGCTCAGGGCGCGGGCGCTTCACAAGCGCTACGGCGCGCTCGACGTGGTCAATGGGCTCGATCTCGAGGTGGCGCCCGGCGAATGCTTCGGGCTTCTCGGGCCGAATGGCGCTGGCAAGACGACGACGTTGCGCCTGTGCCTCGGGCTCACGCACCCCGACGCGGGCGACATCGAGCTCCTCGGCGAGCCGGTGCCGCAGCGCGCGCGCGAAGCGCGCCAGCGTGTGGGCGTCGTGCCGCAGTTCGACAACCTCGATCCGGATTTCACGGTCGCCGAGAACCTGCTTGTTTACGGCCGCTACTTCGGCTTGGCGCCCGGCCTCATCAGCGAGCGGCTTCCCGCGCTCCTCGAGTTCGCGGGCCTCGCCGGACGTGAGTCGGCGCGCATCAATACGCTCTCGGGCGGCATGAAGCGGCGGCTGACGCTTGCGCGCGCGCTCATCAACGACCCGCAGCTCCTCTTCATGGACGAGCCCACGACCGGGCTCGATCCCCAGGCGCGACATCTGATCTGGGAGCGGCTGCGCCGGCTCACGCAGGAAGGCAAGACGCTCGTTCTTACTACCCACTTCATGGAGGAGGCCGAGCGGCTCTGTCACCGGCTCGCCATCATGGACAGGGGCTCGCTCATCGCCACCGGCTCGCCGCGCGCGCTCATCGCCGAGCACATCGAGCCGCAGGTGGTCGAGGTGCATGGCAACGGCTTTGAGGCGTGGATGGAGGAAGCGCGCCGCCTCGCCCCGCGCGTCGAGCGCGCGGGCGACACCGTCTTCGCCTATGCCGCCGACATCGCGCCGGTGCTCGCGGACCTGCGCGGGCGGCCGGAGCTGAGTTTCCTGCACCGGCCGGCGAGCTTGGAGGATGTGTTCCTGAAGCTCACCGGCCGCGACCTGAGAGACTGATGCGCTGGACCGCGGTGTGGCGCCGGAATTTCCTGGTGTGGCGAAAGCTCTTCATCGCCTCGGTGCTCTCCAACCTCGCCGATCCGCTCATCCTGCTCTTCGGCCTGGGCTACGGGCTCGGCGCGCTCCTGCCCTCGGTGCAGGGCATGTCGTACATCGCCTTCTTCGCCGCCGGGACGCTCTGCTCGGCCACCATGTTCACCGCGTCGTTCGAAGCGATGTTCTCCGGGTTCTCGCGCATGCATGGCCAGAAGACGTGGGACGCGATCCTCTATGCGCCGCTCACGATCGACGATGTCGTCGGCGGCGAGATCATGTGGGCGGCAAGCAAGGCCTGGCTTTCCGGCACGACCATCCTCGCCGTCGCGGCCGCCTTCGGTCTCGCTCATTCGGCCATCGTGGTGCTTGTCCTGCCGGTGGCTTTCCTCGTCGGCCTGGCGTTTGCCGCGGTGGGCCTGATCATGACGGTGCTCGCGAAGAACTGGGACTTCTTCAGCTTCTACATGACGCTGATCATGACGCCGATGACGATGATCTCCGGCGTCTTCTTCCCGGCGGAGCAGCTTCCCGCGTCGGTGCTCGCCGTCGCGCGGCTGCTGCCGCTCTATCACGGCGTCGAGCTCGTGCGCCCGCTCGTCGCCGGGCGCCTGCCGGGCGGCATCGTGCTCCATGTCGCCGTGCTTCTCGGCTATGCTGCCGCCGGCACCGCGCTCGCCATCATGTTCGCCCGCCGCCGCTTCAGCGCCTGATGCTCTGGGTCAAGGCGCTCCACATCGTCTTTATGGTGACGTGGTTCGCCGGTCTCTTCTATCTGCCGCGGCTTTTCGTGTACCACGCAATGGCGGATGACTTCGCCTCGCGCGAGCGCTTCAAGGTGATGGAGCGCAAGCTCTACTGGGGAATCATGACGCCGGGCGGCGTGCTCACGATTGTCTTGGGCATGTGGCTCTGGCTGGGCTGGTTCCGCGGCGCGGGCGGCTGGCTGCACGCGAAGATGGCGCTCACCGCGTTGCTCGCGGCGTACCACCTGTGGTGCGGCGCGCTGCTGCGCGATTTCGCCCACGACCGCAATACGAAGCGCCACGTGTGGTATCGCTGGTTCAACGAATTCCCGACACTCGTGCTTTTCGCCGCGGTGTTCGTCGTTGTCTTCAAGCCGTTCTGACCCGCAGTTGTACCAATGGTTTGCGACGTGCCCACGCGGGCTCGAGGCGCTTCTCGTGCGCGAGCTTGGCGAGCTCGGCATCGCTGCCGGCGCGGTGCCGGGCGGCGTGGCGTTCGCCGGCGCCTGGGATGCCTGCTATCGCGCCAACCTGTGGTCGCGTCTCGCGTCGCGCATCCTTTGGCGCGTCGCGCAGTTCTCGTACCGCAAGGAAGACGATGTGTATGCGGCCGTGCGACAGCTCGACTGGCCGCGCTACTTCCGGGTCGAGCGCACGCTGCGCGTCAACGTCACGGCGCAGAAGAGCCCGCTGAAGAGCCTCGAGTTCGCGACCCTGCGCATCAAGGACGCGGTGTGCGACCGCTTTCGCGATGCGCTCGGAAGCCGACCGAGCGTCGAGCGCGCCGCTCCCGATGTTCGCATTCACGCGTTCCTCGAAGCCGAGCGCGGCACGCTCTATCTCGATACCTCCGGCGAGCCGCTCTTCAAGCGTGGCTGGCGCTCCGGAGCGGCGGAGGCGCCGCTGCGCGAGAACCTGGCGGCCGGCATTCTCATGCTCACCGGGTGGAGCGCCGACCAGGTGCTGATGGACCCGATGTGCGGCGGCGGCACTTTTCTCGCCGAGGCGGCGGCGATGGCGCGCGGCAGGGCGCCCGGCGGCAAACGGCATTTCGGCTTCGAGAAGCTGGCGGCATTCGATGCTGCGCTATGGGAGCGCGTGAAGCATGAAGCGCGCGGCGCCGAGCGCTCGCCGCAGCTCTTCGGCAGCGACAACGACCCGAAGGCTATCAATGCGGCGCGGCGCAACCTCGCCGAAGCCGGCGTCGAGCGTTGGGCGAAGCTCGAGCGCGCCGACATCCTCGAGCGCGCGGCGCCCGCGGCGAGCGGCGTCATGGTGATGAACCCGCCGTACGGCGAGCGCATGGGCAGCCCGGAGGAACTCGCGCGCTTCTATCCGCGCCTCGGCGACGCGCTGAAGCGGGGCTATGCCGGATGGCGTTGCTACATCTTTACTGCCGACCTGCGTTTACCGAAGCTCATCGGCCTGCAGCCGGCGCGCCGCATTCCGCTATGGAACGGGGCGCTCGAGTGCCGGCTCTACGAATTCGACATCGTCGCGGGTACCCACAGGAAACTTCAGCGCCGGCCGAGGTAGTCCCAAGCCGGATTGCCGCCGGTGACGCGCGGCCCGTACGCGTACTTCAGTCGCGGCACGCGGGTGCCGGCCTTATGCACGGGCAGCGGCTCCTCGCAGGTGGCCTCCGATGGATGCCATGCCAGCCCGAGCTTGCGCATGAGATTGAGGGCATCGAAAGGCGCTTTCACCTTGACGTCATTGTCGAAGTAGACATAGACGTCGCGCCCGTCCTTGTCCCAGTTGCGGATGCGCCGCGCCCAGCTCGCGAGCGCGCGCTCGGAATAGCCGCTGGTATAGATTTTGATGTCGCCATGCAGGCGCACATAGACGAAGTCGGCGGTGACGTGGAAGAGCTTAGGCCACTTGCCCGCCGTGTCGGCGACGACGAGCCCGACGCCGTGCTTGCGCAGCAGCCGCACGAACTCCGCGGTCATGAAGCTCGGGTGACGGATCTCGATCGCGTGGCGCAGCTTGCGGTGGGCGTCGATCGCCAGGCGCGAGCGCCCGATCATGCGGGCATCGCGGCGTCGCGCGAGCGCGAGCGCCTGCTCGGTCGTGCGCGGCAGCAGCCGCAGGAACGGCTCGAGCCGCTCCGGGCGGAAGCGGAACATCGGCGGGAATTGCCAGAGGAAGGGCCCGAGCTTGTCGCGCAGGTTGAGGATGCCGGAGGCGAAGAAGTTGGCGAGCGGCTTCTCGATGCGGTTGAGCCGCAGCATGTGGGTGATGTAGCGCGACCCCTTCACGGAGAAAACGAAGCCCGCCGGTGTCTCCGCGTACCACTGCTCGTAATACTCGGGGCGCTGCAGCGAATAAAACGAGCCGTTGATCTCCACGGTCGGGAAATGGCGGCCGCAGAACTCGAGCTCGCGGCGCTGCGGCAGGCCTTCCGGATAGAAGACCTTACGCCACGGGTCATAGCGCCAGCCGGAGATGCCGATGCGCACCATCGCAGAGCGCTACGCGAACTTGAGCGTCTTCCAGGCTTCGAGCTTGCGCACGCGCTGCAGCTCTTCGTGGTCCGTAAGGTCCAGGCGCAGCGGCGTCATCGATACGTAGCCCTGCTCGATCGCCCAGCGATCCGTGCCTTCCTCGGTCGACTCGATCGGCACGACGGTGAACCAGTAATGCGTGCGGCCCATCGGGTCCTGGCCCGGCACCACCTTGCCGTCGTAATGCCGCACCGACTGGCTCGTCCAGCGTGTGCCGCGCGGCGGGCGCGCCGGGAAATTCACGTTGATGAGGCAGGGTTCGGGCACCTCGAGCAGCATTTCGAGCACCGTGCCCACCCACGGCTTCAGCATCTCGAAGTCCGGCTGCTCCTCCTCCGTCGCGGGCGCGCTGAACGCGATGCCCCGCAGGCCAAGGAGGGCGGCTTGCTTTGCCCCGGCCAGGGTTCCCGAATGCCAGAGGGCGTTGCCGAGGTTCGTGCCGATGTTGATGCCCGAGAGCACGAGGCCCACGTGATCCCAGAGCGCCGTGCCGAGCATCACGCAGTCGCTCGGCGTGCCGTTCACCCGGTAGGCTTCGACGCCGGGCAACGCGGTGCGCTTGTATCTCACCGGGCGGGAAGCGGTGATGGATTGGCTGGCGGAAGACATCTCCACGTCCGGGGCCACGATGCGCGCTTCGCCGAAGCGTGACGCGACCTGCGCCAAGGCGGCTATGCCCGGGCTATAGACGCCGTCGTCATTGGTGATGAGGATGCGCATTTGCCCTCGCTGCAGCAATTACCGTGCGCATCACGCTGATCCATAACCCGAAGGCCGGCAAGCAGGGCGCCGGCGAGGCCGCCAAGCTGCGCAAATTCCTGCGCGCCGCGGGCCACGACGTGCGTTACCGCTCTTCGAAGGAGCGCGGCTGGAAGCGCGCGCTGAAGAAATCGGCCGATCTCATCGTCATCGCCGGTGGTGACGGCACCGTGGGGCGCGTCGCGCGACGAATGGTCGGACGCGCCGTCCCGATCGCCCTGCTGCCGACCGGCACGGCGAACAACATCGCGCGTACGCTCGGCCTCGTCGAGCGACCGTTCGAAGAGCTGGTGCGCAGTTGGGAACATGCGCGGCGGGTGAAGCTCGACCTTGGCTGCGCCAAAGGGCCGTGGGGCGAGCACTATTTCCTGGAAGGCGTCGGCGCCGGCCTGTTCGCCAATCTCCTCGCCGACCCGCGCAGCGACAAGCTGAAGGACCGCGCCGCGGCCGTGGAGAGCGGACTGCAGCGCCTGCGCGAGGCGGCGGCGCGCTGCGAGCCGGTGGAAGTGTGCGCCGCGCTCGACGGCAAGGACGTCTCGGGCCGCTACCTCCTCTTCGAGGCGGTGAACCTGCGCTACATCGGGCCGAACCTGCATCTCGTCGCCGAAGCCGAGCCCGGCGACGGCCGCTTCGACCTGGTGCTCGTCACCGAGGAGGAACGCGAGCGGCTGCTGCGCTATCTCGAGCGCTGGCAGGAAAACCGCGAGCGGCTCGCGGTTCTGCCCACGCTGCGCGGCCGCCGCCTCGACATCGAGTGGACCGGCTTCGCGCTGCACATCGACGACAAGCTGCGGCCCAAGCCGAAGATCAAGCCGAAGAAGATGGCCGGCATCGTGCAGGCGCGCATCGCCGAAGCCGCGCTCGAGTTCCTCGTTCCGGCCTAGAAATGAAAAAGGCCGCTCGCGCGGCCTTTCGTTCGTCCCCGGACCGCCTCACACGATGTCGAGGTGCTCGATGCCCTTGTTCAGGTCCTTTTCCTTCGCGAGCTTGCTGTTTAGCTTGATGTTGAGCCGCACCTCGTTGGTGGAATCGGCGAAGCGCAGCGCGTCCTCATAGCTGATGCGCCCGGCCTCGAAGAGGTCGAAGAGGGCCTGGTCGAAGGTCTGCATGCCGAGCTCGCGCGATTTCTTCATGATCTCCTTGATCTCGTGCACCTCACCTTTGAAGATCAGGTCCGAAATGAGCGGCGAGTTGAGCATCACCTCTACCGCCGCCACCCGCCCTCTGCCTTCCTTGTTCGGAATGAGACGCTGCGAAATCACGCCCTTGAGGTTGAGCGACAGGTCCATGAGGAGCTGCTGGCGCCGCGCTTCGGGGAAGAAGTTGATGATGCGGTCCATCGCCTGGTTGGAGTTGTTGGCGTGCAGGGTGCCGAGGCAGAGGTGACCGGTCTCGGCGAAGGCGATCGCGTGCTCCATCACCTCCATGTCGCGGATCTCGCCGATCAGGATCACGTCGGGCGCTTGGCGCAGCGTGTTCTTCAGCGCCGCCTGCCAGGAATCCGTGTCGACGCCGACCTCGCGCTGCGTGATGAGACAGTTCTTGTGCGGATGCACGTACTCGACCGGGTCCTCGATGGTGACGATGTGGCCGTGCGAGTTCTCGTTGCGGTAGCCGATCATCGCGGCGAGAGAGGTCGACTTGCCCGATCCCGTGCCGCCGACGAAAAGCACGAGGCCGCGCTTGGTCATCGCCACGTCCTTCAGTACCGGCGGCAGCTTCAGGTCCTCGAAATTCGGGATCGTCGTCGTGATCACACGCAGCACCGCCCCGACCAGCCCCTGCTGCACGAAGCAGTTGACGCGGAAGCGGCCGATTCCCTGCGGCGCGATGGCGAAGTTGCATTCCTTGGTCGACTCGAACTCGGCCGCCTGCTTGTCGTTCATGATCGCCCGCACCAGCATCGCCGTGTGCTGGCCGCTGAGCGCCGTCTGCGACACCGGCGTCATCTTGCTGTCGATCTTCATCGCCGGCGGGAAGCCCGCGGTGATGAAGAGGTCCGAGCCCTTCTTCGCGATGAGCGCGCGCAGCAGGTCGTAGATGAACTTGGTGGCTTGCTCGCGTTCCATGGCGTCTCCTTATCCCGCGAAGTTGTCCTTGTTTGCGGCTTTGCCGCGCGCCTCGGCCATCGAGATGATGTTCCGCTGCACCATCTCCTGAAGGTTCTGATCCAGCGTCTGCATCCCGATCTGGCGACCGGTCTGGATCGCCGAGTACATCTGCGCGATCTTGTTCTCGCGGATCAGGTTGCGGATGGCCGGCGTGCCGATCATGATTTCGTGCGCCGCGACGCGGCCCGAACCGTCCTTGGTCTTGAGCAGCGTCTGCGAGATCACCGCTCGGATCGATTCGGAAAGCATGGCTCGCACCATTTCTTTCTCGGCGGCCGGAAACACATCGACGATGCGGTCGATGGTCTTTGCCGCGGACGACGTGTGCAGCGTGCCGAACACCAGGTGCCCGGTCTCCGCGCCCGAAAGGGCGAGGCGGATGGTCTCGAGGTCGCGCATCTCGCCGACCAGGATCACGTCCGGGTCTTCACGAAGCGCGCTCCTGAGCGCGTTGGAGAAGGACAGCGTATGCGGCCCGACTTCGCGCTGGTTGATCAGGCACTTCTTCGACTCGTGCACGAACTCGATCGGGTCCTCGATGGTGAGGATGTGGCCGTGCTCGTTCTCGTTGATGTGGTTCACCATGGCCGCAAGCGTGGTGCTCTTGCCCGAGCCCGTCGGGCCGGTAACGAGCACGATGCCGCGCGGCTGGTCGGCGATCTCGGCGAAGATCTTCGGGCACTTGAGGTCTTCGAGCGACAGGATCTTGGACGGGATGGTCCGCATCACGGCCGCGGCCCCGCGCTGCTGCACGAAGGCGTTCACGCGGAAGCGCGCCAGGTTCGGCACGGCGAACGAGAAGTCGCACTCGAGGTTCTCCTCGTAGAACTTGCGCTGCCCGTCGTTCATGATGTCGTAGATCATCGCGTGCACGTCCTTGTGCTCCATGGCCGGCACGTTGATGCGGCGCACGTCGCCATGCACGCGGATCATGGGCGGCAGCCCCGAGGACAAATGCAGGTCCGACGCCTTGTTCTTCACCACGAAGGCGAGCAGCTCAGTGAGATCCATTACAATCCTCCCGGACGCGGTGCGAAGGTTTTTTTCTTCGCTGGTTCAAGCCATTATGACAACAATTGCGGAAAACCTGCAAGCCGTGAGAGCGCGCATCGGTCGGGCGGCGCAGGCCGCCCGTCGCGATGCGCAATCGGTCACGCTGCTTGCGGTGTCGAAAACGCATGCGCCCGCGCGCATCCTCGAGGCGCATGCCGCCGGGCAGGTCGCCTTCGGGGAGAACTACGTGCAGGAAGCGCTCGAGAAGATGCCCTCGCTGCCGCCGCTCGAATGGCATCTGATCGGCCCGCTCCAGAGCAACAAGACACGCCTTGCCGCGGAGCGCTTCGACTGGATTCACACCATCGACCGGGAAAAAATTGCACGCCGCTTGTCGGAGCAGCGGCCCGCGCAGCTGCAGCCGCTCAACGTGCTGATCCAGGTAAATGCTTCCGGCGAAGCGACGAAGCGGGGCGTGCCGGCGTCCGAGGTCGCGGCGCTCGCAAAAGCGATTACCGCTCTGCCGCGGCTGCGGCTGCGCGGCGTGATGGCGGTTCCCGAGCCGGGCGCGGCGCCTGGCCGCTATCGCGAGGCGCGGGCGGCCTTCGATGCGCTCGGGCGCGAGTTCGATGTGGATACGCTCTCGCTCGGCATGTCGGACGATCTCGAGCTCGCTCTCGCCGAAGGCGCCACGATGGTGCGCATCGGCACCGCTATCTTCGGTGCCCGGCGCCGCGAAAAGCACGCCGCGTGAACGTCGCCTTCCTCGGCGGGGGCAACATGGCCAACGCGCTCATCGGCGGGCTCATCGCGCGTGGCTTCGAGGCGCGCGCGATTTCCGTCGTCGAAGTGAGCCCGGCAGCCCGCGAGCGCATCGCGGCGCACGGCGTACGCGTCAGCACAGCCCCCGACGGGGCGAGCGGCAAGGCCGATACGCTCGTGCTTGCAGTGAAGCCGCAGGACGCGCGCGCCGCGCTTGCCTCGGTCGCAGGCTCGGTGCACGGCAAGCTCGTGATCAGCATCGCGGCGGGCTTGCGCCTGGCTGCGCTGTCGCGCTGGCTCGGCGGGCATCGCAAGCTCGTGCGCTGCATGCCCAATACGCCGGCGCTCGTCGGCGCCGGCATCGCCGGCCTGTATGCGCTGCCCGAGGTGAGCGCAGAGGAGCGCAGCCGCGCGCACGCGATCCTCGCAGCGGTCGGGGAGGTTGTCTGGGTCGAGGAGGAGCGGCTGCTCGACGCCGTGACCGCCGTGTCGGGCAGCGGCCCCGCTTACGTGTTCTGGCTGATCGAGCAGCTCGCCGCCTTTGCCGAGCGCGCCGGCATCGATAGCGCTCAGGCGCTCAAGCTCGCCACCCATACCGTGCTCGGCTCCGGCAAGCTCGCCGCCGCGAGCGAGGAGCCGCCCGCCGAGCTTCGCCGCAAGGTAACCTCCAAGGGCGGCACGACCGAGGCGGCGCTCCAGGTGTTCGAGCACGAGAAGCTCACCGAGCGCTTTGCGCGTGCGCTCGACGCCGCCATGCGCCGCGGCGGCGAGCTCGGCGACGAACTCGGCAAGGACTGACATGCTCGCCCAAATCGCCACGTTCCTCATCGATACGGTCGTCTCGTTCCTCGTCTTCCTGCTGCTCGCGCGCTTTCACTTCCAGTGGCTGCGCGTGCCGTTCCGCAATCCCATGGGCGACTTCCTGCTCGCGACGACGAACTGGGTCGTGATTCCGGCGCGGCGCGTGGTCCCGGCGCTCGCCGGCTTCGACCTCGCCACCGTCATCCTCGCCTGGCTCATCCAGGCGCTCGGCCTCTGGGCGCAGGCAGCAATCGCCACCGCGGAGCCGGGCGCGGCAGCGATCGCGGCGGTCGCCGCCGTCGACCTCGTGCGCTACAGCGTCTACATCCTCGTCTTCGCGGTATTCGTGCAGGTCGCGATCTCTTGGATCAACCCCGATGCGCCCCTCGGGCCGCTTTTCGACATGGTCACCCGGCCGTTCCTGCGGCCGCTGCGTCGCTACGTGCCGCCGGTCGGCAGGGTGGATCTCTCGCCGCTCGTCCTGCTCGTCATCCTCTACGTCCTGCTGATTCCGCTCGCCCATTTGCGGCTCGCGGCGGCCGGGCTGTGATCCTCGAGCTGCACGTGCAGCCCGGCGCCGCGCGATCGGAGTTCGCCGGCGAGCATGGCGGGCGCCTCAAGGTGCGCCTCGCGGCGCCGCCGGTAGAGGGCCGGGCGAATGCGGCGCTGGTCGAATTCCTCGCCGGCTATTTCGGCGTGCCGAAGCGCAACGTGCGCATTGCCGCTGGGCTCAAATCGCGTCGCAAGCGCGTTGTCGTGGAAGGTGGCGAATGGAAAACGACGAACAGGGCCTGAAGACAATCGCGACGGTGGTGTACGCCCTGCAGGCCGCTGGCCTGCTGGTCCCGGTGGTGCTGCCTTGGATCGTGGGCGTCATCATCGACTACGTCAAAAGAGACGATGCGCGCGGCACGTGGCTCGAATCGCATTTCCGCTGGCAGATTCGGACGTTCTGGTGGAGCTTGCTCTGGGCCGTCATTGGCGGCATCCTCGCGTTCATCCTGGTCGGCTTTGCCATCCTCGCAATCGCGGCGATCTGGATGATCTACCGCATCGTCAAGGGCTGGCTCAGGCTCGCCGAGCGGCGCGAAGTCGCCTAGGAAAGCGCGCTTCCTCGGGATAGGGGAAGACGTCCTCCTGCGCCCCGGAGCGCACAAGCTCCTGCTTCGCCTGCCAGAACTGCGGGTCGAGAAGGTCACGGTGGTGCTGGTAGAAGAGCTCGCGCGCCTGCGGGTCGGCGACGAGGAAGGCGTCGAACTGCTCCGGGAACACGTCGTGCTCGCCGACGCGCCAATAGGGCTCGGCCGCGATCTCTTCCTCATAGCTACGCGCGGGCGGGATGCGCAAGAAATTCACATCCGTGATCGGCTGGATCTCATCGTAGTCGTAGAAGACCACCCGGTCGTGGCGCGTGACGCCGAAGTTCTTGAGCAGCATGTCGCCGGGAAAGATGCCGGCCCCGGCGAGCTCCTTGATCGCCTGGCCGTACTCGCGCAAAGTGGAGCGCAGCGCCTCCTGATCGCCGATGCGCCGGCACTGCTCGACATAGAGGTTGAGCGGCTCCATGCGCCGCTCGATGTAGACGTGCCCGATGACGATCTGGTCGCGGTCGAACTCGATGATCGAGGCGCACTCGCGCTTGAGCTCGTCGATGAGCGCTTCATCGAAGCGCTCGAGCGGCAGCGCGACGAGCGAGTACTCGAGTGTGTCGGCCATGCGCCCGACGCGATCGTGCAGCTTCACCATCAAGTAACGGTCGATCACCGTCTGGCGGTCGATGTCCTTGGGCGGGGCGAAGCGGTCGCGGATCACCTTGAAGACGTAGGGGAACGACGGCAGCGTAAAGACCAGCATCACCATGCCCTTGATGCCCGGCGCGACGATGAAGCGGTCGGTCGAGTGCATGAGGTGGTAATGCAGGTCACGGTAGAAGAGCGTCTTGCCCTGCTTCGCCAGGCCGATCGCCATGTAGAGCTCGGCGCGAGGCTTCCTCGGCATCAGCCAGCGCAGGAACGACACGCAGGCCGCCGGCACTTCCACGTCGACGAAGAAATAGGCGCGCGCGAACGAGAAGAGCACGAGCAGCTGGTCCTCGCCGACGAGCAGCGCGTCGACGTAGAGCTCGCCGCGCTCGTTCTGCAGGATCGGCACCGCGAAGGGCACCTCTTCATGCGCATTGATCAGGCGCCCGAGCACGTAGGCGCCCTTGTTGCGCAAGAAAAGCGAGCGGATGACCTGGATCTGGAGATCCGGATGGCCGCGCGCCGGCCGCGGGAAATGCCGGCGCAGCGCGTGCACGATGTTGCGCAGGTCGCGCTCCGGATCTTCCCAGCGGTTGGCGAGCTCGAAGCTCGCGGCAATCGCGCGCAGCGTCTGGCGCAGGCCGTCGCGCAGCGGGTAGTAACAGGCGTAGGTCGGGCTCTCGCCTTCGAGGTGCTCGGTAGCGATCGCCGGCCGCCAGAAGATGAACTCGTTGTGGTAGTGACGCCGATGCAGCACTTGGCAGGCGACCGAGTTGAAGAAGGTCTCGGCGCATTCGGGCTGCTTGTGCTCGTGCAGGAGCGGGATGTAGGCGAGCTTGATCGCCGGCCAGAGCGACTCGTCGCGCGCCGCCTGCGGGAAGTGCTCAAGGAGCGCGTCGACCCCTTCCTGCACGCGCTGGTCGTACATCTGGATGCGCTCGGCGGCGAGCGCGCGCATCTCCGCCCACGCGGCGCGCTCGTAGAGTCCCTTGGCCTTGACCGCCGCGGCGCGAAACAGCCGATAGTGCTTGTCGAAGCCGGCGAGGATACAGCGCGCGATGTCCTGCGGCAGGCTCGAGCGCCGCTCGTGCAGCGGGATGACCGGCGCGACGCTGCTCACACTGCCGCTAGCTTCGCCTTCTTCTTGTCGTCGAAGAATTGCTCATCCTCGGTCGAGCCGTGCAGCGCCGTGGTCGAGGCGGCGCCTCCGGTTACCACCTGCGTGATCTCATCGAAGTAGCTGGTACCGACCTCACGCTGGTGCTTGACGGCGGTGAAGCCTTTCTCGGCGGCGGCAAATTCCTTCTGCTGCAGTTCGACGAAGGCGCTCATGCCGCTCCTCGCATAGCCGTGCGCCAGCTCGAACATCGAGTAGTTGAGCGCGTGGAAGCCCGCGAGCGTGATGAACTGGAACTTGTAGCCCATGGCGCCGAGCTCGCGCTGGAATTTCGCGATGGTCGCGTCGTCGAGATTGCGCTTCCAGTTGAAGGACGGCGAGCAGTTGTACGCGAGCATCTTGCCCGGGTGGGCCTTCTGCACCGCTTCGGCGAACTTGCGCGCGAACTCGAGGTCGGGCTTCCCGGTCTCGCACCACACCATGTCCGCGTAGGCGGCGTACGCCACGCCGCGCGAGATGGCTTGCTCGAGCCCGTTTTTCGCGCGGTAGAAGCCTTCCGCGGTGCGCTCGCCCGTGACGAACGGCTTGTCGTTCTCGTCCACGTCGGACGTGAGCAGGTTCGCCGCTTCCGCATCGGTGCGCGCCAGCAGCACGGTCGGCACGCCGGCGACATCGGCCGCGAGCCGCGCGGCGACGAGCTTCTGCACCGCTTCCTGCGTCGGCACGAGCACCTTGCCGCCCATGTGCCCGCACTTCTTCACCGCAGCGAGCTGGTCCTCGAAGTGCACGCCCGCGGCGCCCGCTTCGATCATCGCGCGCATGAGCTCATACGCATTGAGCACGCCGCCAAAGCCGGCTTCCGCGTCCGCGACGATGGGCGCGAAGTAATCGATATCGCCCTTGCCCTCCATCCATTGAATCTGATCCGCCCTCGCCAAGGCATTGTTGATTCGGCGCACGACGGTGGGAACGGATGAAACCGCGTAGAGCGACTGGTCGGGGTACATCTGCAGCGAGTCGTTCGCGTCCGCGGCGACTTGCCAGCCGGAGAGATAGATCGCCGGCACGCCGGCTTTCACCTGCTGCACCGCCTGGTTGCCGGTGAGTGCGCCGAGCGAAGCGACGAATGGACGCTCCTGCACCATGCGCCAGAGCTTCTCCGCTCCGCGCCTGGCGAGCGTGTGCTCCACCGTCACGCTGCCGCGCAGGCGCACCACATCGGCGGCGCTATAGCCGCGCTTTACGCCCTTCCAGCGCGGGTTCTCGTTCCAGTCTTTTTCGAGCGCCGCGACTTGTTTTTCTCGCTGATCCACGATACCTCCTGGAGTTGTCACAGCACGAAGTGTGCGCGGCCGGCATGGCGCGCAGCAACACGCCATGTGGCTCATTTCTCGGTTACAAAAACAAGGCGTTACATAGGCTTAGCTGACCCGGGTTTCATGATGCGGGACAGACTTTCAAATTTTGCTGCTAAGCGGAAAGCTAGGTCTGAACGAGCTTGCGGTGCCGATGGATGCTCATCAGGATGCCTGCGCCGATGAAGAGCGTGAGCAGCGCCGTGCCCCCGTAGGAGAGGAAAGGAAGCGGAACGCCGACGACGGGCAGGATGCCGGACACCATGCCCATGTTGACGAAGGCGTAGGTGAAGAACATGAGCGCGATCGCGCCGGCGAGGAGGCGTGCGAACACGGTCGCCGCGTTCGCTGCAATGACGAGGCCGCGAGCGACGAGCAGCGAATAGAGCACGATGAGCACGACGTTGCCGATCAGTCCGAACTCTTCGGAGAAGACGGCGAAGATGAAATCAGTGTGCCGCTCCGGTATGAATTCGAGATGCGCCTGCGTGCCGTTCAGCCAGCCTTTGCCCCACAGACCGCCCGAGCCGACCGCGATGGTGGACTGGATGATGTGGTAGCCGGCGCCGAGCGGATCAGTCGTCGGGTCGAGGAGCGTGAGGACCCGCTTTCGCTGGTAGTCGTGCAGAAAGCCCCATACAACCGGCAAGGCGGCCAAGCCGAGGCCGGCGAGCGTGCCGAGCACGCGCCAGCCGATGCCGGCGAAGAAGATGACATAGAACCCGGCCGCGCCCACGAGGGCGGCCGTTCCCAGATCGGGCTGCCGCGCGATCAGGCCGAGCGGCACGACGAGAAGGATGGCGGCGACCGCGAAGTTGCGCAACTTGAGGGAGGTCTCGTGCTTGTGGAAATACCAGGCGAGCATCAGCGGCAGCGCGAGCTTCATCATCTCCGAGGGCTGGAAGCGCGTCACGCCGACGTGCAGCCAGCGCCGCGCGCCGTTCACGACATCGCCGAAAAGCGCAACGGCGATGAGGAAAGCGAGGCCCACCACGTACGCCGGCACGGCGAAGCGCATCATCGTCTGCGGGGCCACCTGAGCCACGAGCCACATGGCGGCGAGCGCGACCGCGAGGTTCATGAGCTGGCTCACGACGCGCGCCGGGTTCTCGTAGCTCGCCGAGAAGAGGGCGAGCAGGCCGAGCATGGAGAGCGCCGCCATCAGTACGAGCAGCGTGCTGTCGATGCCCTCGGTCAGACGCAGCCCGATGCGGCGGAAGGGCAGGCGCGCGAGTTCCATCAGTCGCTCTCGTCCTCATCGTCGCCCACGGCGGCGTCGTCCTCGGGCGTGGGCTGGTCCATGCCCGCCGGCACCTTGCCGAGCATGAAATAGTCGAGCACGGTGCGCGCGAGCGGGGCGGCGGCGCGCGCCCCGAAGCCGCCGTTCTCGACGACCACGGCAAGCGCGATGCGCGGGCTCTCCACGGGCGCGAAGGCGATGAAGAGCGAATGGTCGCGGTGCCGCTCGGCGACCTTCGACTCCTCGTACTTCTCGTTCTGCTTGATGGCGATGACCTGCGCGGTGCCGGTCTTGCCGCCCACCGTATAGGTGACCCCCGCGAAGGCGCGCGCGGCCGTGCCCTCCTTCGCGACCCCCGCCATGGCGCGGCGGATGAAATCGAGGTTGTCGCGCCGCAGGCGCACGCTGCTCACGATTTCGGTCGGCACTTCGCGCCGCTCGCCGCTGTTCGGCTTATCGATGTTGGCGAGCAGGTGCGGCCGGTACATGATGCCGCCGTTCGCGAGCATCGCCATTGCCTGCGCGAGCTGGATCGGCGTGTACGAGTTGTAGCCCTGGCCGATGCCGATCGAGATGGTCTCGCCCGGATACCACTTCTGGTCCGCCGGGCGCTTGAAGCGCTTCATTTTCCATTCCGGCGAAGGCAGTACCCCCACCGATTCGCCGGCGATGTCGATGCCGGTGCGCGTGCCGAAGCCGAAGGGCGCAAGGAAGCGGGCGATCGCATCGATGCCCATGTCGTTCGCGAGGTGGTAGTAGTAGGTGTCGCACGACTCGGTGATCGACTTGTACAGGTCGACGACGCCGTGCCCGCCTTTCTTGTCGTCGCGGAAGCGCCGGCCGCCGAAATCGAAGTAGCCCGGATCGAAGATGGTGCTCGAGGGCTTGCGCTTGCCGGTCTCGAGCGCGGCGAGGGCGAGATAGGGCTTGAAGGTCGAGCCCGGGGGGTAGAGGCCGGAGATGGCGCGGTCGGTGAGCGGCTTGTCGATCGAGCCGTTCAGCTCCGCCCAGTACTGCGGATCGATGCCGTCGACGAAGAGGTTCGGGTCGAAGCCCGGCTTCGAGACGAGCGCGAGCACGCCGCCGTTGGACGGGTCGATCGCGACGAGCGCGCCGCGGCGATCGCCGAACGCGATTTCGGCCACCTGCTGCAGCCGCATGTCGAGCGTGAGCGTGACGTTGTTGCCCGGATGCGAGGGCGTGCGCGAGAGCGTGCGGATGCCGCGCCCGGCGGCATCGATCTCCACCTGCTCGAAGCCGGTCGTGCCGTGCAGCTCCGCTTCGTAGGTCGCCTCGACGCCCGCCTTGCCGATGTAGTCGGTGCCGCGGTAGTTGGCCGCGACGCCGTCTTCCTCGAGCTTGTCCTGATCCTGCTGGTTGATGCGCCCCATGTAGCCGATGGCATGCGAGGCGACGTCGCCGAACGGGTACTGGCGGAAAAGCCGCGCCTTGATTTCGACGCCCTCGAAGCGGTAGCGGTTGGCGGCGAACTTGGCGACTTCCTCGTCGGAGAGGCGGTTCTTGATCGGCAGGTTCTCGGCGTTGCGCGTCTCCTGCAGGAGCTTGCGAAAGCGAGCGCGGTCGCGCGCCGTAATGTCGACGTACTGCGTGAGCTCGTCGATCGTGCGCTCCAGATTCTTCACGCGCCGTGGAAAGATCTCGAGCGTATAGCCGGAATAGTTGCGCGCAATGACGACGCCGTTGCGATCGACGATCAGGCCGCGATTCGGCGTCACCGGCACGATCGAGATGCGGTTGTCCTCCGCCTTGGCCTGATAGACGTCGTGCTGCAGCACCTGCAGCCAGAGAAAGCGCGCCGCCAGCAGGCCGAAGGCGATGATGACGACGACGCCGGCGATGCCGACGCGCACCTGGAACTGGTGCAGTTCCTGCTCGGAGTTGCGGATCTCGCTGCCGCGCATTTAGATCGCCTGCTCGCTCTGCGGACGGCGCTGCGGCAGGAGCAGGAGCCAGGTCACCGGGGCCCAAAGCGCGGCGGCGATGGCGGGGCCGACGAAGATCGGCCAGCCGGGGAACGGATCGCCGGCCGCGAGGCGCACGACCAGCACCGCCGTCTGCGCGACGAGCAGGATGAGCACGATGTGCAGCGACTGCAGCAGCGGTCCGAACCAGAGGATGCGGCGCGAGAGCCACAGCGCGAGGAAGGCGAGCAGCGAGTACGCCAGCGCGTGCTGACCGAGCAGCACGCCGTTGCCCGCGTCCGCGAGCAGCCCGAGCATCCAGCCGACGCCGAGGCCGACGAGACGCGGCTGGCGCACGCACCAGAAGGCGAGCACGAGTGCAACGAAGTCCGGCACCAGGCGCAGGTCGCGCCAAGGCAGGAAGTCGAGGAAGAGCGCGAGCGCGAACGAGGCCACGATCGTACTCAGGCGCACGGGCAGGAGGATCTGCGAGCTACTGGGAATCATCGCCGCCCTTGTCCGTGCTCTTCTCCTTCGCGCGGCTGCGCCGCGTCTTGTCGCCGCGGCGGTCTTTCGACTGCGCCTCGTCCGGCCGCGGCGGCCGCACCGTCTCGTTGGTGAGCACGAGCACGTAGCGGCCGCGCTCGATGCCGGCCGCGGGCTTGCACACCACGCGGGCGAAGCTGTGCTCGATGTCGCGCTCGACGCTCACCACTGTAGCGACCGCGAGACCGGGCGGATAGATGCCATCGATTCCCGAGGTGACGAGGTGGTCGCCGGTATGGATCTCCGCGTTCGCCGGCATGTAGCGAAGCTCGAGCATGCCCGAGTTGCCGCCACCGAACGCGACCGCCCGCAGGCCGTTGCGCACGACCTGCACGGGAATCGCCTGGTCCGGGTTGGTGAGCAGCGTCACTTCGGAGAGCAGCGGATAGACGCGCGTCACTTGGCCGACGACGCCGGTGTCATCCGCGACGGGGCTGCCGGGCTGCACGCCCTGGACGCTGCCGCGGTCGAGGAAGATCTTGTGCGCATAGGGATCACGACCCAGGTAGAGCACCTCGGCGGGCGCTGCCTGCACCGGCATCCTTTCGGCAGCGCCGATCACGCGGCGCAGCTCCGCGGCTTCGGCTTGCGCGGCCTCGTAGCGCTGCGCGTCCTGCGCGTTGGCCGCCGCGCGCTCGCGCAGCCGTTCGTTCTCCTCCATGAGGCTCGCCTGCGTCGAGAAATAGCTCCCCGCCTGCAGCGCGAGGTCGACCGGCGCCGTGGCGGCGCGCTGCAGCGGGTAGGCGGCGAGCGCGAGCCAGCTGCGCAAGCCTTCGACATAGCGGAAGCGCGCGTCGATCACGAGCAGCGCGAGCGAGAGCGAAGCAAAAAAGAACAGGCGGACGAGCGGGGCGGGTCCGCGCTTGAAAAATGGCGGGGGGGTCTGGTCCACCCCCTAAGCCTCAGTCGTTGGTGAAGATCGGGCCGAAGTGCTCCATCTTCTCGAGCGCTTTTCCGGACCCGCGTACCACGCAGGTGAGCGGGTCGTCGGCGACGATCACCGGCAGGCCGGTCTCTTCCATGAGCAGGCGGTCGAGATCGCGCAGCAGCGCGCCGCCGCCGGTGAGCACCATGCCTTTCTCGGCGATGTCGGCGCCGAGCTCCGGCGGCGTCTGCTCGAGCGCGCTCTTCACGGCCGAGACGATCTGGTTCAGCGGCTCGGTGAGCGCTTCGAGGATTTCGTTCGAGCTGATGGTAAAGCTGCGCGGAATGCCCTCGGCGAGGTTGCGGCCCTTCACTTCCATCTCGCGCACTTCGCTCCCCGGGAAAGCGGAGCCGATTTCCTTCTTGATGAGCTCGGCAGTCGTCTCGCCGATCAGCATGCCGTAGTTGCGGCGGATGTAGTTGATGATCGCTTCGTCGAATTTGTCGCCGCCCACGCGCACCGAGCCGGAGTACACCATGCCGCCGAGCGAGATCACGCCCACCTCCGTGGTGCCGCCGCCGATGTCGACCACCATCGAACCCGTGGCATCCGCGACCGGCAGATCGGCGCCGATGGCCGCCGCCATCGGTTCTTCAATGAGGTATACCTGGCCCGCGCCCGCGCCGATCGCACTTTCCCTGATGGCGCGACGCTCGACCTGCGTCGAGCCGCAGGGCACGCAGATGATGATGCGCGGCGAGGGCGAGAAGAGCTTGTTGTCGTGCACCTTCTTGATGAACTGCTTGAGCATCTGCTCCGTCACCGTGAAGTCGGCGATCACGCCATCCTTCATCGGGCGGATGGCGATGATGTTGCCGGGCGTCTTGCCAAGCATCTGCTTTGCTTCCTTGCCCACGGCCTGGATCGTCTTCTTGCCATTGGGGCCGGCTTCCTGCCGGATGGCGACTACCGAGGGCTCGTCGAGCACGATGCCTTTGCCGCGCACGTAGATGAGCGTATTGGCGGTACCGAGGTCGATGGCGAGGTCGTTGGAGAAGTAGCTGCGCAGGAAGCCAAACATGGGCAAGGTCAGGGCCTTTTTCGTTTCTTAACCGGACCTTAGATCAGCGCCAAGGTCCCTCAAAATGGCCGCTATGATACGCTAAGGACGCTACGGGAGATAAGGCAATCCTCCCCGAGCCCCCCTGGTCCGAAAGAAATGTCGCTAACTCCCGACGACGTGCGGCGACTCGCGCGCCTGGCACGTATCGCCATCGAGCCGGACGAGTCCCAAGCGGTGCTCGAGCGGCTGAACGCCGTTCTCGCTCTGGTGGACCAGATGCGCGCGGTGGACACGCGCGGCATCGAGCCGATGGCGCACGCCCTGGACCTGGTGCAGCGCCTGCGTGCGGACGAAGTCCGGGAGACGGACCAGCGGGCGCTTCATCAATCCATCGCGCCCGCGGTCGAGGAAGGTCTCTACCTCGTGCCGAAAGTGATCGAGTAGCTTGCTCAACGCCTCGCTCCTCGAGCTCTCGCGCTCGCTCGGCGCAAAGCAGATTTCGTCGGTCGAGCTGACGCGCCTTTGCCTCGGCCGCATCGCCGAGCTCAACGGCGAGCTGAACGCCTTCATCACGGTCGACGAATCGCACGCGCTTGCAGCGGCGCGGCTCGCCGATGAGCGCCGCGCGCGTGGCGAGGCGGGACCGCTCACCGGCATCCCGATCGCGCACAAGGACATCTTCTGCACGCGCGCGCTGCGCACGACCTGCGGCTCGCGCATGCTCGAGAGCTACGTGAGCCCCTACGACGCGTACGTCGTCGAGCAGCTCGAACGCGCGGGCACCGCGCTCGTCGGGAAATGCAACATGGACGAGTTCGCCATGGGCTCGTCGAACGAGAACTCGCATTTCGGCCCGGCGCGCAACCCTTGGAACAAGCGCCGCGTGACCGGCGGATCGTCCGGGGGCTCGGCCGCCGCCGTCGCGGCGCGCCTCGTCCCCGCGGCGACGGGCACCGACACGGGCGGCTCGGTGCGCCAGCCCGCGGCGATGTGCGGCGTGTCCGGCCTCAAGCCGACCTACGGCCTCGTTTCGCGCTACGGCATCGTCGCGTTCGCCTCTTCGCTCGACCAGGCCGGACCGCTCGCCAAGAGCGCGGCCGACCTCGCCCTGATGATGAACGCCATGGCCGGGTTCGATGAGCGCGACTCGACCAGCGTACCGCGCGCGAAAGAGGACTACGCCCGCGCTCTGGACCTGGAGCTGGCAGGGCTGCGCATCGGGCTGCCCAAGGAGTATTTCGGTGCCGGCATCGACGACGACGTGCGCGCCGCGGTGGAGGAGGCCGTGCGCTGGTTCGAATCGCAGGGCGCGCGGCGGGTGCAGCTCGAGCTGCCCAACGCGGCGCTCGGCGTGCCGGTCTACTACGTCATCGCGCCGGCAGAGGCGTCGTCGAACCTCTCGCGCTTCGACGGCGTGCGCTACGGGCACCGTGCCGCCGAGTACGGCGATCTCATCGACATGTACTGCCGCACGCGCGCCGAGGGCTTCGGCGCCGAGGTGAAGCGCCGCATCCTGGTGGGCACCTACGTCCTTTCGCACGGCTACTACGATGCCTACTACCTGCAGGCGCAGAAGGTGCGGCGCCTGATCGCGCGCGATTACACGCGGGCTTTCGAGCGCTGCGACGTCATATTGGGACCGACGTCGCCGAGCACGGCATTCGCGATCGGCGCCAAGGTCGACGACCCCGTGCAGATGTACCTCGGCGACGTCTTCACCGTTTCGGCGCCGCTCGCCGGCCTGCCGGCGCTGTCGGTTCCCTGCGGTACCGACCGCGCGGGTTTGCCGATCGGGCTGCAGCTCACCGGCAACCATTTTTCGGAAGCGCGCCTCCTTGGCCTTGCGCACCGTTACCAGCAGGCGAGCGACTGGCACCTTCGTGTGCCGACGGAGACGCCGCTGTGAAGCGCCTTGCCGCGCTCGCGCTCCTCGTGCCGCTCGCCGCGTCGAGTCAGACGCAAACGCACGAGCTCGCCGGCCAGATCGGCAGCCGGTCGGCGTATCTGGTCCTGCACACGAGTCGCGATGCGCAGGGCGGCTGGCAGGTCGCAGGCGAGTACATCGTCCTGCCGACGCTGCAGCGGCGCTTTCTCGAAGGCGACGCGAGTCCCGAGATCGGGGTCACGACGCTGCGCGAAGGCACGAGCTCGATCCTCTTCGGACGCGCGTCGAGCGGCGAGCTGCGCGGCACCTGGCGCGGCGGCAGCTTTCGCGGCGCGCGCTTCGCGCCGGGCGGCCAGGAGCGCGAGCGCTTCGAGTTCAGCGAAGAATTTCCGCCGCTCGACGACTATGCCGCAACTGTCGATTGCGAGGCGGCCGCCGGCCGCTATTGGTCCGCGCTGAGCCTCGGCGTGAATGCGGGCAGGCTGCAGGCGATCACCTGGCGCTCGCGCGTCGCGCCGAGCGGCGAGGCGTGCAGCATCAGCGCCCTGGAACAGCAGGCTTTCAAGGGCGGCCTGCGCTTCGCGAGCGGCGCCTGCAGCGTGACGCTGCGCCAAGTGGGCGAATACGTGCTGCTCGACGCCCAGACCTGCATGGCGCAATGCGGCTCGCAGGCCTATCTCGAGCCGCTCGTCATCGACCGGCGCGGACGCTGCCAGCTGCTGCGGCCGGAAGCGAGGTAGCGCGTGGCCTGGGAAGTCGTCGTCGGCATCGAGACGCACGCGCAGCTACGCACGAAGAGCAAGATTTTCTCGGCGGCGGCCACGGCGTTCGGCGCGCCGCCGAACACACAGGCCTCCGCCGTCGACATCGCGCTGCCCGGCGTGCTGCCCGTCCTGAACCGCGCGGCAGTGGAGCATGCCATCCGCTTCGGCCTTGCCATCGGCGCGAGCATCAATCGCCGCTCGATCTTCGCGCGCAAGAACTATTTCTACCCCGATCTTCCGAAGGGCTACCAGATCAGCCAATACGAAAGTCCCATCGTGCAGGGGGGTACCCTGCGGCTCGTCGCGGGCGATGGCGAGAAGACCATACGGCTGACGCGCGCGCATCTCGAGGAGGACGCCGGCAAATCGCTGCACGAGGATTTCCACGGCATGAGCGGCATCGATCTCAACCGCGCCGGCACGCCGTTGCTGGAAATCGTTTCCGAGCCCGAGCTGCGCGGCGCCAAAGAGGCGGTCGCCTACGCGCGCGCGCTGCACGGGCTCGTCGTGTGGATCGGCATCTGCGACGGCAACATGCAGGAAGGGTCTTTTCGCTGCGACGCGAACGTCTCGGTGCGCCGCCCGGGCGAGCCGCTCGGCACGCGCTGCGAGCTGAAGAACCTCAACTCGTTCCGCTTCATGGAGCGCGCGATCGAGTTCGAGGCGCTTCGGCAGATCGAGCTTCTCGAGGACGGCGGCAGGATCGAGCAGGAGACGCGGCTCTACGACCCGGAGCGAGACGAGACGCGCTCGATGCGCACGAAGGAAGAAGCGCACGACTACCGCTATTTCCCCGACCCTGATCTCCTCCCGCTCGTCGTCACCGAGGACGAGATCGCGCGCATCCGGCAGACGCTTCTCGAGCTGCCCGATGCGCGTCGCGAGCGCTTCGGGCGCGAGTACGCGCTCAGTGCCTACGATGCCGCGCTGCTGACTGCCTCGCGCGCCGCCGCCGACTATTTCGAGCTGCTGGTCAAGCTGTCCGGCGTTGACCCCAAGGTCTGCGCGAACTGGCAGAGCGGCGTGCTCGCCAAGGCGCTCAACCAGCACGAACTCGATATCGCGGCGAGCCCACTGCCTGCGCCGAAGCTTGCGCAGATCCTAAGGAAGATCGCGGACGGCACATTGTCCAACAGGACCGCGCAAAAATTGTTCGATGTGGCGTGGCGCCTCGGCCCCGAGGCGCCCATCGACGAGCTGATCGAGAAGGAAGGACTGCAGCAGCTCAGCGACGCAGGCGCGATCGAGAAGCTCGTGGACGACGTGCTCGCGGCGAACGACCGGCAGGTGGCGGACTATCGCGCCGGCAAGGAGAAGGCTTTCAACGCGCTCGTCGGTCAGGTGATGAAAGCGACCGGGGGCAAGGCGAACCCCGCTCAAGTAAACGAGATCCTGCGCCGCAAGCTCGGCTAGCTAGCGGCGGCGCGTGAGCTGGACGTAGCGCTTCTTGTCCTCGTCGTATTTGGCGTTGATGTTGAGGACTTCCTTCTTCTTCGCGGCGAGGAGATCCTCCTGCGCCCTGAGGTCAATCTCCGAATTCTTGATGTCCTCGACCAGCTTCGCCGGCGCGGTGCTCTGCCCCTTCTTGTCCTGGTAGAACTCCATTTCCTTGTCGTAGCCGGCGCGGCGCTTCTTCAGGGCCTCGATCCGCGTCTCGACGTCCTGCATCGCCTTCTGGTTCTCGGCGAGCGCGCGCGAGCGTGCATCCTCGATGTCGCGCTCGCTGGTGTAGGTGGCGAGCAGCGCGCGGTTGCGGCGGTCCTCCTCGCGATGCGCGGCTTCCAGCTCGCGGTTCTTGGCCGCGGCGGCCTCCTTCTCCTCGCGCTCTTTTTCCTCGCCTTCGGGATCGATGCGCTTGATGACGAGGCCGTGGGCGTTCATCTGCTCGACCACCCGGCCGGCGCATTGCATCGGGATGGTCGAGCTGTAGTACTTCTTGCCATCGTTGCCGACGCAGCGATAGGTGAGCTGCTGCGCGGTCTGCGCGGCGGCTGGCGCGGCGACGAGCGCGCAGGCAGCGACTAGCATAATTCTCAGCATCGCGTTCCCCCCGAACGACGAATGCGGCGATTCTAACCTGCTAAGATTCGCGCCGCGCATGCACTTTGCCGATAGCGCAGTCATCGCCGAGATCACGGCCCGGATGCTGCTCGAGGTCAAGGCGGTGTTGTTCTTCGAGTCGAAGCCGTTCATCTTCACCTCCGGCTGGGCGAGCCCCGTCTATATCGACTGCCGCAAGCTCATCTTCTATCCACGCATCAGGCGCCAGTTGGTTGACTTCGCCGTGGCGACGGTCACCCGGGATGCGGGCTTCGAGCAGTTCGATGTCGTGGCGGGCGGTGAGACGGCCGGCATTCCGTACGCGGCGTGGATCGCCGATCGCCTCGGCCTGCCGATGCAGTACGTGCGCAAGAAGCCCAAGGGTTTCGGGCGCAACGCGCAGATCGAGGGCGACGTGCGCGAAGGCGCGCGCACGCTGCTGGTCGAGGACCTCACGACGGACGGGCGCTCGAAGATCAATTTTTGCAAGGCGCTGCGCGCCGCGGGCGCGATCGTCGAGCACGTTTTCGTCACCTTCTACTACGACATCTTTCCCGAGACCAAGCAGACCCTCGCCGATCTCGACGTGCGGCTGCATTATCTCGCCAGCTGGTGGGACGTGCTCAAGGTGGTGAAGAAGGGCGGCTACCTCGAGTCGGCGCAGCTCGCGGAGGTGGAGAAATTCCTGCACGAGCCGGCGAAGTGGTCCGCCGCGCATGGCGGCGTGGCCACTTTTCCAGCAGGTTGAGAGTAATAACGCTCAACGTCAACGGCGTACGCTCGGCGGCGAAGAAGGGGCTTTTCCGCTGGCTCGCGACGCAACGGCCCGACGTCGTATGCCTTCAGGAGATGAAATGCCAGGAGGCCGACCTCGATGCCAGGCTCCACGGCCTCAAGCTCTACCAGACCTGCCACGCCTTCGCCGAGAAGAAAGGCTACAGCGGGGTCGCTCTCTACAGCCGCAAGACGCCGGACGAGGTGAGGCGCGGCTTCGCGAGCCGCGAGTTCGACGCTGAAGGGCGCTACGTGGAGGCGCGCTTCGGCAGGCTGTGGATCGTATCGGTTTACCTGCCTTCGGGGTCCGCCGGGCCGCATCGCCAGGCTTCGAAGTTTCGCTTCCTGAAGCATTTCCTCCTGCATCTGCGACGGCTGCGTGAGCGCGATGCCGAGATCATCCTGTGCGGCGACTGGAACATCGCCCACAACGAGATCGACCTCAAGAACTGGCGCTCGAACCAGAAGAACTCCGGCTTTTTGCCCGAGGAACGCGCCTGGCTCACGCGCGTGTTCGAGGAGATCGGCTTCGTCGATGTCTTCCGGCGCCTGAACGACGAGGCCGAGCAGTACACCTGGTGGTCGAACCGCGGCCAGGCCTGGGCGAAGAATGTGGGCTGGCGCATCGATTACCAGGTCGCTACGCCCGGCGTCGCCGCCACCGCAGTGCGCGAGTCGATCTACAAGCGCCGGCGCTTTTCCGACCATGCGCCGCTCACGATCGACTATGACTATCCCCTCTAGCGGCGCGCCGAAGGATTGGCGGCGGCGCCTGCCCGAGGCAATCCGGCCGTACTTCGAGGCGGCGCCGCTCGCGGCGCTTTTCCTCGGCATCTCGTCCGGATTCGCCTTCTCGATGATCGGCGCGACGCTCACGACCCGGCTCGCGCAGCAGGGCATCACCAAGAGCGCGGTGACTGCCTTTGCGCTCACCTTCCTCGCCTACAACTTCAAATTTCTTTGGGCTCCGGTGATCGACAACGTGCGCCTGCCGATTCTCGGCGCCCTCGGGCAGCGGCGCAGCTGGCTATGGCTTGTCGGCGTCCTGGTCATGGCGGCGGTCGCGTTTCTCGGCGCGACCGATCCCGGCGAGGCGCTCCTCCTCGTCGCAGCGGCGGCGGTCGCCGTCGGCATCGCGGGCGCCACGTTCGACATCATCATCGATGCATATCGCATCGAGCTCCTGGCGCCGCAACAGCTCGGGGTCGGCTCCGGCATGTCGCAGTACGGCTGGCGCATCGGCGCGGCCGCCTCCGGCGCGCTTGCGCTCGTGCTCGCGCAGCGCCACGGCTGGACCGTCGCCTACTTCGCGTGCGCCGCGTTTGCGCTCCCGGCCATGGTGGTCGGCCTGTGGATGGGCGAGCCCGCGCGGCACCGCGAGCCGGCGAAGCCGCACGGCGCGATGCAAGCGATCGTCGCCTATTTCAGCCCGCTCACCGAGTTCCTGCGACGCGAGGGCGCGGTCGTCGTGCTCGCCTTCGTGCTGATCCACAAGATCGGCGACACGCTCGCCAACCTGACGCTGCGGCTGCTCTTCGCGGATCTCGGCTTCACGAACGACGAGATCGCCTTCTACGACGTCGGCGTCGGCTTCATCGCGCTCTTGGTCGGCATTTTCGTCGGCGGCATGGTGTACGCGCGCCTGGGCATGAAGCGCTCCGTGCTGATCAGCCTCGTGCTGATGGCGGTGTCGAACTTCAGCTTTGCCGCCCTTGCCGCGGTCGGGCATACCAACATCGGCATGGCCGCGGCGATCGGCTTCGAGAACTTCGCGAGCGGCATGGGCGGCGTCACCGTCGTCGCCTACCTTTCGGCGTTGTGCAACCTGCGCTTCACCGCAACGCAGTACGCGCTCCTCTCCGCGCTTGCCAGCATCGCCGGCCGCTTCATCACCGGAACGGCGGTCGGATCCATGATCGACGCGATGGGCTACGTCAACTTCTACATTCTCACGACGCTGATCGCGCTGCCCGGCGTGGCTCTCTTCTGGTTCATGATCCGCTCCGGGCTCGCCGATATATCGATCGGCTCCGCTGGCAAGGAAGCCGCCTAGCGTTTCTTGCGCTTGCGCTTCGCGACCTTTGCTGCCTGCTTGCCGAGGGCGCGGCGCGTCTTCTTCGGCAGATGCGAGATCGTGCGCTTGCGGCGGGCAGCCTTGGCTGCTTTGGTCGTGCTCATGCGAGCTTGGCACCGCGGCTGCGCAGAAGTTCCCGCAAGAGCGAGCGGTGACAGCGGTCTTCGCGCTCGCAGTAGCAGCCGACCGAAATGTTGGTCGCTCGCGACAGCGCGGCGAGGAGATCGATCAGGCGCTCGGCCCGCGGATCGCGCATCTCGCGCCGATAGTGGCGCGCGAATCTGCGCCAGCGCGCCTCGGACCACGGCTCGGCGAGCGCCCAGCCGACGAGCTTCTGGCTCGGCGCCAGCTCGGGAAGCCACACGTCGTAGAAATTGCGGCGCGCATAGTCCGCTTTGCGCACGCCGCGCGGAGGGCGGCGCGCCGTACCGATGCGCAATCCTTCGCCGCGGCGGCGCGCACTGCCTAGGCGGACGACGCGGAGCGCCAAGCGACTTTCTGTGCCTTGACGATGTACTGGGCGCCGAGCGGCACGGCGAGGGACGAGCGCGCGAGCGGCGTGAGCGCCCGGTTGAGCGATTCGGAAAGTTGCGGCAGCAATTCCTGCACGGGAAAGAAGATGAAATTACAGGCGCGTCCGGCCACCTTGCGCAGGCCCGCGTCGGCGACCTCACGATCGAACTGCCAGGGAACGCAGCGATTGTGCGCGAGGCGCATCGGCGCGCGCCGCCGGCGCATGCGGCGCTCGAGGCCGCGCAGCGCTGCGTAGGCCGCGCGCGCGAGATGGTAGGCGCTCGTACGGTTGGGAAGCGCGATCACCGCCACGCCGCCCGGTTTGAGCACACGGCTGATTTCGGCAAGCGCGCGCGAGTAGCGCGGCAGGTATTCGAGCACGCCCATGCAGAGCACCGCATCGTAGGCCGCATCCGGCAGATCGAGCTCCTCGACATCGCCCACCGCGAAGCTGCAGCGCTTCTCGAGCGGATGGCCTTTCATGCGCTGGCGCGCGCGCCGGATCATCTCCCTCGACACATCGACGCCATGCGTCTCGAAGCCCATGGCGACGAGCTCGGGCATCATGATGCCCGGGCCGCAGCCCGCCTCGAGCAGGCGCCCGCGCATGCCGCCGAGGAACTCGATCGCGATCGACTTCTGCACGAGGAAGGAGAACTGGCGCTCGCGCTCGCGCACGTACTGCAGCGCGAGCGAGTCGAACAGCGCTTCCACCTCTGCCTTGGCCGAAGCGGCGGCCGTGCGGGCCTCGCCCATGCCTGCCCGGGAAGCAGGCTTCGGGCCGCGCATTCCGACCCTAGTCCGCTCGGCCTAGGTCAGCCTTTGCGCTTGAAGAACTGCACCGCGCGCTCGTGCTTCTCCGCGGCCGCGCGGGTCTGGAACGTTCCGAGGTTGCGCCGCCGGCCGGTCTTCGGGTTCACCTTGCGCGAATAGAGCCGGTATTCACCGGATGCGAGCTTGCGGATCATGCAGTCCTGCGGCGGCGTACCAGCACGAGCGCCCAGATGCAAAGGCCGCCTGGGACGAGCATTCCGGCGACTGAAAGCCAAAGCGGAACGGCCAGCTCGCCGACCTGCGCCGGCCAGCCGAAGATCAAGCGCAACAGATGAACGAATGCCACTGCGCCGAAAACGACTGCGGATATCACGAGGTAGTTCCGCATCACATCCTCCTCGGCGCGCCGCGCCAAAGGACGTAGCACATATACGCTACGACCGCGGCGTTCAGTAGAAGTGCGCCGGCCTTGATCCACGACACGCCGCGCGCGAGCTCGTAGATCTCCACCGGGACGTAGATCGCGCCGCTCACCGCGGCGATCCATTCCGCCCAGCGGCGGCCGAACCACAGGCCGTAGGCCTCGGTGAAGCGCAGGAGCGCGTAGGCGAGCGCGAGCGCGGCGAGGCCCCAGAGCTGGCTGTCGGAGGCATTCGCCGCGAGCTCGAGGAAGACGCGCGGGAATTTCTTTGCCGGATTAAGGTGCAGCCGGCCGATGAGCTGCTCGGCGGCGAGCTCCGCGTCGCGATGCACCAGCCCGGCGAGGCCGAAGCCGGCGATGAGCACGATCGCGCCCTTCAGCGCCTCGAAGAGCGCCACCGCGCGCAGTCCGGCCGCTTGGGCGTTAGGAATCGGCGGTGCAGCGATACACTGCCACGCTGCCCCGTAGGTTCGGAAGCCAGCTCACGGCTTTTCCCCGGTGCAGCACCAGCCGCTCGCGGATGCGCACGTCCAGTCGCTGGCAAAGATGCTCGAAGTCGACGATGGTGCAGTGATGCACGTTCGGCGTCTCGTACCACTCGTAGGGCAGCGTCTCGGATACCGGCATATGGCCGAGGACGACTTGCAGCCGCGCGCTCCAGTGGCCGAAGTTCGGAAAGCTGACGATGACTTCGCGACCGACGCGCAGCATCTCGCGCATGAGGAGCTCGGTGCGATGGATGGTCTGCAGCGTCTCCGAGAGGATCACGCAGTCGAACGAGCGGTCGGCGAAGAGGGAAAGCCCGCTTTCCAGGTCGACCTGGAGCACGTTGACGTCGTTGTGCACGCACTCGAGCACTGCGGCGTCGTCGATCTCGACGCCATAGCCCGGGGCGCGCCGCTCCTGCCAGAGGGTACGCAGCAGCGAGCCGTCGCCGCAGCCGAGGTCCAGCACGCGCGCCTCGGGCGCGACCCAGCGGACGATGGCGCTGAGATCGGCCCTCACAGCTCGATGTTCGCGAAGTAGGCGGCGAGCGCCTTGTGATAGCGCGCGTCCTCGAGCAGGAACGCGTCGTGGCCGCCCGGCGCGTCGATCTCCAGATACGAGACGATGCGGCGGTTATCCAGGAGCGCGCGCACCATCTCGCGCGAGCGCGCGGGAGGAAATCGCCAGTCGGACTTGAACGAGACGACGAGGAAAGCCGCCTTCGCTCTCGCGAGCGCCGCGGACAGGTTGCCGCCGTAGTCGGCCGCCGGGTCGAAGTAATCGAGCGCCTTGGTGATGCGCAGGTAGGTGTTGGCGTCGAAGTAGGTCGAGAACTTGTCACCCTGGTAGCGCAGGTAAGACTCGATCTCGAAGTCCACATCGAAATCGAAGCCGGGCGCGCCGCGGCGCAGGAGACGGCCAAATTTCTCGGCCATGGCTTCGCCGGAGAGGTAAGTGATGTGACCGATCATGCGCGCGATGCGCAGCCCGCGCGTCGGCACGACGCCCTTTTCGTAGTAGTGCCCGCCGTGGAAATCGGGATCGGTCATGATCGCCTGGCGCGCCACCTCGTTGAAGGCGATGTTCTGCGGCGTGAGGCGCGCTGCCGCGGCGATGACGATCGAATGCCGGATGCGCTCCGGGTAGGAAAGCGTCCACTGCAGCGCCTGCATGGCGCCGAGCGAGCCGCCGATCACGGCGGCGAAGCGCTCGATGCCGAGGTGATCGGCGAGCCGTGCCTGCGCCTCCACCCAGTCCTCGACCGTCACTACCGGGAAGTCCGCCCCCCAGGGCTTTCCGCTGGCCGGATTGATCGACGCCGGGCCGGTCGAGCCGAAGCAGCTGCCGATGTAATTGGAGCCGACGACGAAAAAGCGCCGCGTGTCGAGCGGCTTGCCGGGGCCGACGAGGTTGTCCCACCAGCCGACGTTCTTCGTGTCCTCGGCGTAGTAGCCCGCGACATGATGCGAGGCGTTGAGGGCGTGGCAGACGAGCACGGCGTTCGAGCGCGCGGCGTTGAGCTCGCCATAGGTTTCGTACGCGAGATCGTACGCGGGAAGCTCGGCGCCGCCTTTCAGGCGCAGCGGCTCGCCGAAATGCACCTTCTGCGCGGCGACGGCACCAACGCAGGACGGATCGTGAGGGGCGTTCATCGTCTGTTTAGCGGTATTTGTTAGGCGCCCGCAAGCTGACTCAAATCGGCGCGCGCGGAATTATAGCGAAGCCTGCATCGCGGCCTTGGCGCTGATGAGCTGGTCGATCGCCGGCTCGGAAAGCCCCGCCTCGCGCAGCACCTCGCGCGTATGCTCGCCCAGGCGCGGGGCATGGCGGCGGTATTCGGGCGCGGACTCGGACCATTCGGAGGGCACGGCGAGGGCGCGGATACGGCCCTCGCTCGGGTGCTCGACCGTGCGCAGGTAGTCGATCGCCGCGAGGTGCGGGTCGGCGACGATGTCGTCGAGGCTGTTCATCTTCTGCACCGGGATGTCGCCGCGCTCGAGCGCTTCGATCCATTGCGCGCTCGTGCGCTTCTGCATCTCCTCGGCGACCATGGCGTAGGCACGCCCATAGTTGCGGCTGCGCGCCTCCTGCGTGGCGAATTCCGGCTGCGCCAGCAGCTCCGGCCGGCCGATGATGTCGAAAAACGCCTTCCACTGCTTGTCGTTGTAGATGAGCGCGCAGACGTAGCCGTCCTTGGTCCGGTAAGGCCGCCGGTCGGGCGCGAGAATGCGGTGATAGCCGGGCTCGCCGTGCTGCGGCTCGAACGTGTAGCCGCCCAGATGGTCGCCGAGCACCATCTGCAGAAGGTGCTCGAACATCGGCACGTCGATGCGCTGCCCCTTGCCGGTCTTCTCGCGATGGTAGAGCGCGGCGCTCACCGCGCTCGCCACCTGCTGGCCGACCGAGCGATCGGCGACGATCATCGGCGCATAGCGCGGCTCGGCGGCCCCCTGCTTCTGCAGGAGCCACGGCAGGCCGGCCGCGCCCTGGATCATGTCGTCGTAGGCGGCCCTCGCCGCGTAGGGCCCGCGCTGGCTGAAGCCGAAGCAGCCGACGTAGATGATGCGCGCGTTCGATTTTTTCACCGCCTCGTACGAAATCCCGAGGCGCGCCATGGCCTGCGGTCGGATGTTGTACACGAGCACGTCGGCGCGCTTCGCGAGCGCGAGGCAGGCGTCCAGCGCCGCCGGCTGCTTGAGGTCGAGCACCACCGAGCGCTTGTTGCGGTTCGTGTTGAGGTAGATCGAGCCCATGCCCGGGTTCTTGAACGGCCAGGCATAGCGCATCACGTCGCCCCCGGGCGGCTCGACCTTGATCACGTCCGCGCCGAAGTCGCCGAGGATCTGCGTCGCATAAGGCCCCATCACCACGGTGGTGAGGTCGAGGACGCGCACGCCGGCGAGCGGGCCCATGAAGATCTATTCGGGCTGGATGTTGGCGAGCTTGACGAGCTTCGCCCAGTGCGCGATCTCGCTCTGGATGAAGCGCGCGAACTGCGCCGGATCCATCGGCGCGACGTCGGTGCCGATGGTCGCGAACCTGTCCTTCACTTCGCGCTTCGCCAATCCCTGCGCCGTCGCGTCGTGCAGGCGCTGGATGAGCGCCGCGGGTGTCTTCGCCGGCGCGACGAGCCCGAACCATGCGATCAGCTCATAGCCCGGCAGCTCCTCGGCAACCGCCGGCACCTCGGGCGCGAGCGGCGTGCGCTTCGCCGAGGTGACCGCGAGGCCGCGTAGCTTGCCGCCTTTCGCCTGCGCGAGCGCATTGCCAAGATCGACGAAGGTGAAGGCGAGCGAGCCGCCCATCGTGTCGGTGATGGTCTGCGGAATGCCCTTGTAGGGCACTTCGACGACGTCGACGCTGCCCATCGACTTCAGCATCGCGACCGACACCTGCGAGCCCGAGGAGCCGTAACCGGCGGAGAGCTTGCCCGGCTGCGAGCGCACCTGGGCGAGGAAGCTCTTCAGGTCCTTCGCCGGAAAGTCGGGACGCACCATCAGCATGAAGGATGTCGTACCCAGGCGGATGATGGGCCCGAAGTCCTTCACCGGGTCGTAATTGAGCTTCTTGAAGAGGCTGACGTTCGCCGCCTGCGGCGTGTTGGTGGTCACCATCAGCGTGTAACCGTCGGCAGGCGCCTTGGCCACTTCAGCGGCTGCGATCGCGCCTTGCGCGCCGGCTTTGTTCTCGACCACGAAGGGCTGGCCGAGCGCCTGCTGCAGCTCGGCGCCGGTGATACGGGCGACCTGGTCGGTCGCGCTGCCCGCCGGAAAAGGGACGACGAGCTTCACCGGCCGCGACGGATAAGCCTGAGCGGCGACCCAGCCGGGAATGAGTGCGAATAGGAGGGCGAAAATTTTCATCTGACCCCTTCTAGGTGTTCAGGCGCGCGAGGAGGTCGCGCGTTTTTGCCGGGTCCGTGTTGCGCAGCACGCGCTGCGCCCCCGCCTGCACCTCGGCGAGGTTGGTGCGCAGGATGCGCTCCTTGATCGGCAGGAGCTGCGAGGGATGCATCGAGAAGTTGCGCAGGCCGAGCCCGAGCAGCAGGCGCGTGAGGTGCAGGTCGCCTGCCATCTCGCCGCACACCGCGATCGGCATGCCGCCGCGCGTGGCCGTCTGGATGGTATTCGCCACCAGCGTCAGCACCGCGGGGTGCAGCGGGTCGTAGAGATGCGCCACGGCATCGTCGGTGCGGTCGATGGCGAGCGTGTACTGAATGAGGTCGTTGGTGCCGATCGACAGGAAGTGCAGGCGCCGCATGAAGATCGGCAGCGCGAGTGCCGCAGCGGGGATCTCGATCATGCCGCCGATCTGGACGGCGCGGTCGTAGGGAAGACTGCGCTCCTCGAGCTGCTGCTTCGCCTGCGCGATGAGCGTAAGCGTCTGGTCGATCTCGTGCGCGTGCGCGAGCATCGGCAGCAGGATGCGCACGCTGCCGTAATGCGAGGCGCGCAGGATCGCGCGCAGCTGCGTGAGGAACATCTGCGGCTCGGCGAGGCAGAAGCGGATGGCGCGCAGGCCCATCGCCGGGTTGGGCATGATGTGCGTGGCGTCGCCGTTCATCGCCTTGTCAGCGCCGATGTCGAGCGTGCGCAGGATCACCGGGCGGCCCTGCATCGCCTCGGCGACCTGGCGGTACGCCTCGAACTGTTCTTCCTCGCCGGGCAGGTCCTTGCGGTTGAGGAACATGAACTCCGTGCGGAAGAGTCCGACGCCGTCGGCGCCGGCTTCGAGCACCTCGCTCGTGTCCTGCGGCAGCTCGATGTTCGCGTAAAGCTCGATCGGGGTGCCGTCCTGCGTGGTGGCGCGCGTCTTCTTCAGGCGCTTCAGGCGCTGGCGGTCGGCCTTGAGCTCCGCCTGGCGCTCGCGGTACTCGGCGAGCACGATCGGGTCCGGATTGACCACCAGCAGCCCGCGCTCGCCGTCGACGATCAGCAGTTCGCCCTCGCTGATGGTCTGGAAGGCGTGGTGCAGGCCGACGATCGCCGGGATGGCGAGCGAGCGCGCCACGATCGCGGTGTGCGAGGTAACGCCGCCGACGTCGGTGACGAAGCCGCCGAAGTGGTGGCGCTTGAAGAGGATCATGTCCGCAGGCGAAAGATCGTGCGCCACGACGATCAGCTTCTGCTCTTCCGAGACCGCGGGCTCGGCGATCGTCTGGCCGCCCATCAGCGCCTTGAGCACGCGCTCGACCGCGTGCTGCACGTCGGCCTTGCGCTCGCGCAGATAGGGATCGTCGATCTCGTCGAAGCGCTCGACGAGGCGCTCCATCTGCTGCACCAGCGCCCACTCGGCGTTGGCGCGGCGGCTGCGGATCAGCTCGCGCGGCGCGACCGAGAGCGCCGAGTCGTTGAGGATCATGCGGTGCAGGTCGAGGAAGGCCTCGAACTCCTTCGGCGCATCCGCCGGGATGTGCGCTTTCAGCGCGACGAGGTCGTCCTGCGCGGCCTGCATCGCGCGGTCGAACCGCGCGAGCTCGGCATCGATCGCGTCGTCGGCGATCTCGTAGTGCGCGACCTCCAGGCGGGCGGTGGCGACGAGGTGGGCATAGCCGACGGTGATGCCCCCGGAGACCGCGTAGCCGTGCAATACGAAATTCAATCGCCTTCCCCGAAGCGCTCGGCGATCAGCTTGGTGAGCGCGGCGAGCGCCGCATCGGCGTCGGCGCCTTCGGCGTCGATGCGCACGGTAGAGCCCTTGCCGGCGGCGAGCATCATCACGCCCATGATGCTTTTCGCGTTGACGCGCCGGCCGGCGCGCGAGAGCCAGATGTCGCTGTGAAAGCCGCTCGCGACATGGGTAAGCTTTGCGGCGGCGCGTGCATGCAGACCGAGCTTGTTCACGATCGGCGCCTCGACGCTAGGCATCCAGGCACCGGTCGGAGTTCATGTGCACGACGCCCTCGGCGCCGCCGGAGAGCGCGCGCTTCACCGCGCCGCGCAGCGATCCGTTGCGCGCGGTGAGCACGCGCAACAGCATCGGCAGCGAGACGCCCGAGACGCCCTCCACCTGGCCGTCGTCGAGCAGTCGCGAGACGACATTGCCCGGGGTCGCGCCGAAGATGTCCGTGAGGACGAGCACGCCGTCGCCGGCGTCGATCTGCTCGAGGAGCTCGCGCGCGCGCAGCACGAGGTCGTCCGGGTCGTCCTGGCGCCAGACGCTCAGCGTCGCCACCTGGGGCGGCGCGCCGCCGAGGATCTGCGAGGCGCTGGCAAGTAACGCGGTGCCGATCTCGCCGTGCGTGACCAGCAGCACGCCGATCATTTGAGCCGCGCCTCGAGCGCGCTGATGAAGGTGCCGGCGACGTCGAAGCCGCTCTGGTCCTGGATCTCGCGAAAGCAGGTCGGGCTCGTGACGTTCACCTCGGTGAGCCAGTCGCCGATGATGTCCAGCCCCACCAGCAGCAACCCTCGCTTCGCGAGCGCGGGCCCCACGGCGGTCGCAATCTCACGCTGGCGGGCCGAGAGCGGCTGCGCCACGCCGCGCGCCCCGGCGGCGAGGTTGCCGCGCGACTCGCCCGCCTTCGGAATGCGCGCGAGCGCGAAAGGAACCGGCTTGCCGTCGATCAAGAGCACGCGGTTGTCGCCCGCGGCGATCTCGGGGATGTAGCGCTGCGCCATCACCATGCGCTTGCCGCCTTGTGCCATGACCTCGACGATGACGTTGCGGTTCGGGTCGTCCATGCGGCAGCGGAAGATGTTCTCGCCGCCCATCACGTCGAGGCGCTTGAGCACCACGTCACGCTGCTCGTCGATGAACGCCTGGATGCGCTCGGGCTCGCGCGCGACCAGCGTCGGCGCGACGAAGGCGCCGAACTCCGTGATGGCGAGCTTCTCGTTGTGGTCGCGGATCGCATCGGGCGCATTGAAGACGCGCGCCCCTTCGCGCACCGCCGCCGAGAGCAGCCAGGTGCTCGCCACGTACTCGAGGTCGAACGGCGGGTCCTTGCGCATCAGCACCGCCGCATAGTCCTTTAGCGCCCGGGTCTGCGACTCGTGCGCCCGGTACCAGTCCTCGTCGTTGTCGGTGAGCGAGAGGCGCTGTGCGCGCGCCGAGACGCCGGCCTTCGTCCAGCAAAGCGCGGTGTGCTCCGCCGCCCAGATGGCGTGGCCGCGCGCCTGCGCGGCCCGCATCATCGCCACGCTCGAGTCCTTGTACGCCTTGAGCGACTCGAGCGGATCGACGATGAAGAGCAGCGCCGCGGCCAACCTACTTCGCTTGCGACACCATGAATTCGACCGCCGCGCGCACCTCGGCGTCCGAGAGGGCGGCGTTGCCGCCCTTGGGCGGCATCGCGTTCTTGCCCTTGAGCGCCGATTGCACGAGCGTGTCGATGCCCTGCTGCATGCGCGGCCCCCAGGCCGCCTTGTCGCCGAGCTTCGGCGCGCCGGCGACGCCGGTCGAGTGGCACGCGGTGCACGTGCCGTCGAACACCTTCTTGCCGTCGATCGCACCAGGCTTGGCGGGCGCCGCTGCGGCGCCCGATTGCTGCGGCTGTTGCGCGCCGGGTTTGGGCGCGGGCGGCTTGAAGTTCGCGCCGGCCTGGTTCGCCATGAACGCCACCGCGCGCGCGACTTCGTCGTCGCTGAGCGAGGCGTTGCCGCCCTTGGGCGGCATGCCGCGGATGCCGTTGATCGCGTCCTTCACGAGCTGCTGGTATCCCTCCTTGATGCGCGGGCCCCAGTCGGCCTTGTTGCCGATCTTCGGTGCGCCGGCGACGCCCGCCTGATGGCACGCCGCGCACACGGTCTTCACCACTTCCTCGCCGCTCTTGCCGCCCGCGGCGCCACCTCCCGGCCCGCCGAATTCGACGCGGCCCACCGGATGGATGCGCGCCGCCACCGACTCGGCCGTGAGCGCATTCGGGTCCGCGCCGCGCTCGCTCGTCACGAGCTGCACGAGCAGCACGATGCCGATGACCGGCACGACGAAGGAGGCAACGATCACCGCGACCAGCTGCTGCGGCGTCTTGATGAACGAAGAATGGGAATCGTGCGTGTCCACGGAAGTCTTATTCGAGGAAAACGCGGATTCTAGCGTGCAGGCCCGCGCATGGACGCCTATGGCAAAAGCGGCTATCCTGCGCGTCCTTCCAGGCGCCCGTAGCTCAGCGGATCAGAGTATTGGCCTCCGAAGCCAAGGGTCGTGGGTTCGAATCCCGCCGGGCGCGCCAGCTACCATGCGCCATTCTTCCTTCCGGAGACTCCCATGCCCCTGTCGCGCATCGCCGGGCTCGCGCTAGCACTCGCCGCTAGCAGCGCGGCCGCTCAGACCTACCCGACCAAGTCGATCACGATGCTCGTGCCCTACGCCGCCGGCGGCCCGACCGATACGGTGGCGCGCGTCGTCGCGCAATCGATGTCGAAGCCGCTCGGCCATACGGTGATCGTCGAAAACAAGCCGAGCGCGGGCGGCATCCTCGCGCCCGAACAGGTGAAGAACGCGAAGCCTGACGGCTACACCATCCTCATCCACCACGTCGGCATGGCGACGACCCCGGCGCTCTACCGGCAGCTGCGCTACAACCCGCTCACTGATTTTGACTACATCGGCCTCATCAACGACGTGCCGATGACCCTCATCGCGCGCGCCAATTTCCCGGCAAGCAACTTCAAGGAATTCCTCGCCTACATCAAGAAGAACAAGGACAAGGTGAGCTACGCCAACGCCGGCATCGGCGCCGCCTCGCATCTGTGCGGCATGCTCTTCATGAGCGCGATCGAGACCGATCTTCTCACCGTGCCGTACAAGGGCACCGGTCCGGCGATGAACGATCTCCTCGGTGGCCAGGTCGATTTCATGTGCGACCAGACGACCAACACCACCTCGCAGATCAAGAGCGGCAAGGTCAAGGTCTACGGCGTCACTTCGCTCAAGCGCGTGCCCTCGCTGCCCGAGGTCCCGACGCTCGATGAACAAGGGCTCAAGGGCTTCGAGGTCGGCATCTGGCATGGTCTGTACGCGCCCAAGGGCCTGCCGAAGCCCGCGCTCGACAAGCTCGTCGCCGCGCTGCAGGACACGCTGAAGGACGACGCCGTGAAGAAGCGCTTCGCCGACCTCGGCGCGACGACCTACCCGCCCGACAAGGCGACGCCCGCGGCGCTGCAGGCGCACCTCAAGAGCGAGATCGACAAATGGGGCCCGCTCATCAAGAAGGCCGGCGTGTACGCGGATTAAATAAAAAGGCGCCGCGTGCGCCGCGGCTCTACTTCTTGAGTGCTGACGCGAAAAGCTTGTCCGCCTCGGCCTTCGCTTCCTTGTTGGCCTTGGCGTCGTAGCGCAGCGGCAAGTTGAATTTCTTGCCGAGCGCGGTCGCCTCGGGGTTCGTGAAGGCGTGCACCGCGCCAGGGTATTCGACGACGCGGTAGTCGGCGTTCGCCGCCTCCATGTCTTTCTTGAGGGCCGCATACTGCTCCGGCTTGACGAACGGGTCGTCGGCGCCATTCAGCACCAGCACCTTCGCCTTGACGGTGCCGGGCGCAGGTGCCGGCGTATTGAGGCCGAGCGAGGCGTGGAAGCCGGCGACGGCGGCGAGGTCGGCCCCGGCGCGCGCCATGTTGATGACGACCGCGCCGCCGAAGCAGTAACCGGCCGCGGCGATGCGGGATGCATCCACGGTGCGCTGCTTCGCGAGCTCATCGCGCGCCGCCTTGAAACGCGATTCCATGACTTTCGGGTTCTTCATCACGCTGCCTGCGAGCGCGCCGGCGTCTTTCGGGTTGTCGGCCGTCTTCGCATCGCCGTACATGTCGGCGATGAGGACCGTGTAGCCTTCGCGCGCGAAGCGGCGCGCCTCGTTGTGCATGTGTTTCGTGATTCCCCACCACTCGTGCACCAGGATGACCCCCGGGCCTTTGCCTTTCTTCGCGTCATCGTGGACGACGAAGCCCTTGAGCGTCGTCTCGCCGTCCTTGTACGTCACCGGGGTCTCCTTCACGGCGGCGTTGGCGGCGCCGACCGAGAGCACCGCGACCGCTGCAGCTGTAATCCAATTACGCATGTTTTCTCCTGTGGTTGATGGTGAAAGCTCTAATCCTCGGGCAGCGCCGGGCGGCGTTTCCAGTACGGCGCCGCCTGTTCGAAGGCGTGCGCGAGCTGCAGCACGCCGAAGTCGTCGCGATAGCGGCCGACGATCTGCAATCCTACCGGCAGGCCCTCCGGCGTGAAGCCGGTGGGCACGGAGATCGCGGGATGGCTCGTGATCGTCACGTAGTAGCAGCTCTTCATCCAGTCCAGATAGTTGCCCATCGGCTTGCCGGCGATCTCGCGCGGCCATTCCACCTCCACCGGGAAGGGCGCGAGCTGGTTTACCGGGCAGAGCAGGAACTCGTAATCGTCGAGGAAGCGACGCATGCGATGGAAGAGCTCGGTGCGCAGCGTCTGGGCGCGCGCCACATCTTCCGGTCGGCGCTTGCGGCCTTCCTCGACGTTCCAGATCAGCGTGTCTTTCACCTTGCCGCGATGCTGGTCGACCACGGCGCCGTAGCGATTGAGGAAGCCGATCGCGCGCAGGGTCTCGAACGACTCGGTGGCGCCGGAAAAGTCCGGCTCCGCTTCCTCGACGATGCAGCCCAGGTCCTTGAACACCTTGAGCGACGCCTGCAGGACGGACACGACGCGCGGCTCCACCGGCAGGCCGCCGAGGTCGCGACTCCAGGCGATGCGCGTCTTGCGGAAATCGCGCGCAAGGCGCCGACCGAAAATCGAGCCCGGCTCGCTGATCGAGGTCGGCGCACGCGCGTCAGGCCCCGCCATCGCCGAAAGGAGGAAGGCGGTGTCGGCCACCGTGCGGGCAATCGGGCCGAGCACCGAAAGCGTGTCCCAGGCGTTCGCCAGCGGCCACGAGGGCACGCGCCCCGGCGTCGGGCGAAAGCCGACGACATTGCAGTAGCTGCCCGGATTGCGCAGGCTCGCGGCAAGGTCCGAGCCGTCGGCGAATGGCAGTAGCCCGCCAGCGACCGCCGCCGCGGCGCCGCCCGAGGAGCCGCCGCAGGTCTTCGAGAGATCGTACGGATTGCGCGTCGCCCCAAAGACCTTGTTGAAGGTCTGGCTGCCCGCGCCGAATTCCGGCGTGTTCGTCTTGCCGATGAGAATCGCGCCGGCCGCGCCAAGGCGATCGACCAGCACGTGGTTCTGCGCCGGTACGTGATCGCGATAGACGAGCGAGCCGAACGTGGTGCGCACACCCTTGGTCGGCAGGAGATCCTTGTAGGCGATCGGCAGGCCTGCCAGCGGTCCTTTGCGTGCGCGCGAGCGCTCGAGCGCCTTTGCGGCGGCGAGGGCCTGCTCGGGGAGGAAGGTGACGATGGCATTCAGGCGCGGGTTGACGCGCTCGATGCGCTCGATGAAGGCGCGCAGGAGCTCGACGGCGGAGAGCTTGCGCGCGGCGATGAGGCGCGCGAGCTCGCGCGCCGGCTTGAAGCAGAGCTCGCTCACATCAATACGATGTCGAATTGCTCCTGGGTGTAGCTCGACTCGACCTGCACGGAGACGCGCTTGCCGATGAAGCTCGCGAGCATCTCGAGCGAGGGCGCCTCCTCCTCGAGGAAGCGGTCGATCACGTTCTGCGAGGCGAGGATGCGGAATTCGCGCGCCTCGTTGAAGGCGCGCGCCTCGCGCAGGATCTCGCGCAGGACCTCATAGCAGACCGTGTCTGCGGTCTTGACTTCGCCGCGGCCGCCGCAGGTCGGGCAGGGCTCGCACAGCACATGCGCGAGCGACTCGCGCGTGCGCTTGCGCGTCATCTCGACGAGCCCGAGCGTGGTGAAGCCGCTCACCGTGATGCGCGTGCGGTCGCGCGCCAGCGCACGCTTGAATTCCTCCAGGACTGCCGCGCGGTGCGCGTCGCTTTGCATGTCGATGAAGTCGAGCACGATGATGCCGCCGAGGTTGCGCAGCCTGAGCTGCCGCGCGATGGCGTGCGCCGCCTCGAGGTTGGTCTTGAAGATCGTGTCGTCGAAATTGCGGCTGCCGACGAAGCCGCCGGTGTTGACGTCGATCGTGGTCATCGCCTCGGTCTGGTCGATGATGAGATAGCCGCCGGACTTGAGCTCGACGCGGCGCGAGAGCGCCTTCTCGATTTCCTCCTCGACATTGTAGAGCTCGAAGAGCGGCCGCTCGCCGCTGTAGTGCTCGATGCGGCTCACGAGCTGCGGCATGTAGCCCTGCGCGAAGGCGGCGAGCTTCTGGTGGTTCTCGCGCGAGTCGACGAGCACGCGCGCGGTCCCGGCGCCGACCATGTCGCGCAGCACGCGCTGCGCGAGCGAGAGCTCCTGGTAGAGGATCGCGGGCGGTTTCGCGCCGAGCGAGCGGCCGCGGATCGCCCCCCAGAGCTGGCGCAGGTAGGCGACGTCGGCGGCAAGCTCCTCCTCGCTCGCCGCCTCGGCGAGTGTGCGCACGATGAAGCCGCCCTTCTCGTCGGGCGGCAGCAGCTCGCGCAACCGGTCGCGCAGCTGCGCGCGGCCGTTCTCGTCCTCGATACGCTGCGAGATGCCGATGTGCGGATCGTGCGGCAGGTAGACCAGCAGCCGCCCGGCGAGCGACACCTGGGTCGAGAGGCGCGCGCCCTTGGAGCCGATCGGGTCCTTCACCACCTGCACGAGGAGCGGCGCGCCCTCGGCGAGAATCTTTTCGATCGGCTTGCCCGGTTCACGATTCTCGAAGATGTCGGCGACGTGCAGGAACGCCGCGCGCTCGAGGCCGATCTCGACGAACGCGGATTGCATGCCCGGCAGCACGCGCGCGATGCGGCCCATGTAGATGTTGCCCACCAGGCCGCGCCCGCTCGAGCGCTCGACCAGCAGCTCCTGCACCACGCCCGCGGCGACGACGGCCACGCGCGTCTCGCGCGGCGTCACGTTGATCAGGATCTCCTCGCTCACTTCAGCGGCGCTGCGTGAAGCGCTCGAGCAGCTCCGCCGTCTCGTAGAGCGGCAACCCCATGACGCCCGAATAGCTGCCGCGCAGCTCGACGACGAAGCGCGCCGCGCGGCCCTGGATCGCGTAGGCGCCGGCCTTGTCGTCGCCTTCGCCGGTCGCCACGTACTGCGCGATGTCCTGCGCGCTCAGCGTCTTGAAGCGCACCTCGGAGCGCGACAGCGCGCTCTCCATCCAATCGTCGTACTTGAGCGCGACGGCGGTCAGCACCTCGTGCGTGCGCCCGGAGAGCTGCTCGAGCATTTCCGCGGCGTGCTTGCGGTCCATCGGCTTCTCGTAGATGTTGCGCTCGAGGGCGACGGTGGTGTCCGCGGCGAGCACCGGCCCGAAGGGAAGATTTCGCTGCAGCATGCGCCGCCAGCCGGCCTCGGCCTTGGCGCGCGCCACGCGCTCGACATAGAGATCCGGCCGCTCGCCCGGCATCGACATCTCATCCACGTCGGCCGCCTCGCCAGGCCGCTCGCGGAAGAGGAGCAGGTGGAAGCGCACGCCGATCTGGGCGAGGAGCTCGCGCCTGCGCGGGCTGCGCGAAGCGAGATAGACGCCCCGATCTAACGGTCCGGCCATGGCGGGATTCTATGCGCTGCCGTTACGCTTTATTCGCGATGGTAAGGGTGGCCGGTGAGCAAAGTCGCAGCGCGGTACAGCTGCTCGAGGAGAACCACCTGCGCGAGCGCGTGCGACAGCGTCAGCGCCGAAAGCCTCAAGAGGAGCTGCGCTTCCCTTTTTGTCGCGGGCGAAAGGCCTTCGGCGCCACCAATGACGAAGGCGCTCGGCATCCCGAGCAATTTCGCGAATGCAGCCGTGGTGAGCTCGCGTCCGCGCTCGTCGAGCGCAATGAGCCGGGCGCCTTTCGGCACGGCGGCGTGGAGCCGCGTTTCGTCCTTGAGCGCGATGCGTTCGACCTCGTAGCCCTTGGGCATGCGGCGCGCGTACTCGGCGCACGCGCTCTCCGCCCAGGCGGGCAGCCTAGCGGCGAGCGCGACGACGTGAAGCCTGGCCACGGGCGCTTTTCTTCTTCGCCGCCGGCTTGGCGGCGGGGCGCTTGAGGCGCACGGACTTTCCGCCCCAGACCTCCTCCAGGTTGTAGAAGTCGCGCACCGTCGGATGCATGATGTGCACGACCACGTCGCCGAGATCGACCAGCACCCACTCGCCGCCGGCCTCGCCCTCGACGCCGTAGACGCGCGCGCCGTTTTCCCGCACTTTCTCCTGCACATTGTCGGCGAGCGCCTTCACCTGGCGCGTCGAGTCTCCGCTCGCGATCACCACGCGCTCGAACATCGAAGGCATGCGCGCGGTGTTGTAGACGAGGATATCGCGCCCCTTGATGTCCTCCAGCGCCTCGACGACCACGCGCTGCTTCTTGCGGATGTCCATCTACCGGTAGAGCTTGTTCTCGGCGATATAGTTCGCCACCGCCGGCGGCACGAGCCCCGCGAGGCTTTCGCCGCGCGCGGCGCGCGCGCGGATGTCGCTCGCCGAGATGGCGAGCGGCGTCATCGGCACGACGGTCGCCGCGGCTGTGGCTGGCTCGTATCCCGGACGCGTGAACACCGCGATGCGTGCAAGGCGCGCCACGTCGGCGGGGCGCCGCCAGCCGCGCAGCGCCGCGTACTGGTCAGCGCCGAGGAGGAGATAGAACTCGTCGCGCGGACGTTCGGCGTGCAACGCGACGAGCGTATCGACGGTGTACGGCGAGGCGCCGGCCTCGAGCTCGCGCCGGTCGATCTCATCGTCCGGCTCCTCGCGCAGCGCGAGCGCCAGCATCGCGAGCCGGTCGAAGGCGCTCGCCACGGGCGGCTTGCGATAGCCGGGCTTGCCCGTCGGTATCCACAGGATCTTCTCGAGCCCGAGGCTTTGCCGCGCGGTTTTCGCCATCGCGAGATGGGCGTTGTGCACGGGATCGAACGTGCCGCCCAAAATCCCCAGCTTCAGCTGCGGACCTCGCCGTGGCCGAGCACTACGAATTTCTGCGTCGTGAGTCCCTCGAGGCCGACGGGACCGCGCGCATGCAGCTTGTCGGTCGAGATGCCGATCTCGGCGCCCAGGCCGTACTCGTAGCCGTCGGCGAAGCGCGTCGACGCGTTCCACATCACCGAGGCCGAGTCGACTTCGCGCAGGAAGCGCTCGGCGCGCGCGGCGTCGCCCGTGACGATGGCGTCGGTGTGCTGCGAACCGTACCTCGCGATGTGCTCGATCGCTTCGTCCAATCCTTTCACCACCCGGATGGACACGATTGGCGCCAGCCATTCGGTATAGAAATCCTTGTCCGTCGCCGGCTTCGCCGCCGGCACCCATTGGCGAGCGGCGTTGTCCGCGCGCATCTCCACCTGCTTGCTCGCATAGATCGATGCCACGCGCGGCAGAACCTGCGGCGCGATGCCTTCGGCGACGAGCAGCGTCTCCATGGTGTTGCAGGTGCCGTAGCGCTGCGTCTTCGCGTTGTCGGCGATGCGCACGGCCATCTCGACGTCCGCGCGGTCGTCGACATAGACGTGGCACACGCCATCGAGGTGCTTGATCATCGGGATGAGCGACTCGCGCGAGAGCCGCTCGATCAACTCCTTGCCGCCGCGCGGCACGATGATGTCGACGTATTCGCGCAGCCGGATCAGCTCGCCGACCGCCGCGCGATCGGCCGTGCCGACGAGCTGCACCGCCGATTGCGGCAAGCCGGCGGCGGCGAGCCCGGCGCGCACGCACTGGGCGACGGCACGATTGGACTCCAGCGCCTCCGAACCGCCGCGCAGGATGCAGGCGTTGCCCGCCTTGACGCAAAGCGCCGCGGCGTCCGCCGTGACGTTCGGGCGCGACTCGTAAATGATGCCGATCACGCCGAGGGGCACGCGCATGCGCGCGACCTCGATGCCGCTCGGCTGCTTGCGCCTCTCGGAGATGGCGCCCACCGGGTCGGGCAGCGCGGCGACCTCTTCTATGCCGCGCGCCATCTGCTCGACGAGCGCCGGCGTGAGCGTGAGGCGGTCGATGAAGGCGGCGTCGCACCCGTCCGAGCGCGCCTGGGCCACATCGCTGGCATTCGCCGCGAGGATCTCCTTCTCGCGCGAGCGAATCTGCCTCGCCATGGCGGCGAGCGCGCGGTTCTTGGTCTCGGTGGCGGCGCGTGCCAGCTCGCGCGCGGCCGCGCGCGCCGCCACGCCGAGCGCGCGCATCGCCTGCGCTACGTCAACCTTTTGCTCCACCGGCCAAGTTTAGCCCAAGGCGCATGAACGCCTCCCACGGCTCCTGGCGATCGATGCCCTTGATCGCGCGGTCGATGCCGGCCGCCTCGACGAGCGAGCGCTCGATGCGGCGCGCGGAGAAACGTTGCGTGGCGCCTTCGACCGCCTGGCGCAGCGCGCGGTTGAAGATGCGCTCTGCATTGCCTTCCTGCAGCGCGAAAAGCGCGCTCGAAATCACGAAAAGCACGAAGGTCGGTTGCTCGCCTTCGGCGCGCAGCCCGTCGATCACGCGCGCGTAGCGGCCGAGATCCGCGGCGAGGAGCGCCTGCGCTGCGTCGTAAGGGTCGTAGCGCGCCACGCTGCCTACCGCCGCCTGCACGGTCTCCATCGACAGCTCGCCCGGCGGCGCGAGGAGCGCGAGCTTCTGCAGCTCCTGATGCGCGGCGAGCAGGTTGCCTTCGACGCGCTCGGCAAGAAACGTGAGCACTTCGCGGCCGGCACGCTGGTTCTGGCGCGCGAGCCGCTCCACGATCCATGCCGCCAGCCGCGAGCGATCGACCGGCCAGACGTCGACGATGGCGCCGAGGCGAGCGAGCGCGTTGAACCAGGGCGAGCCCTGCGAGGCGCGATCGAGGCGCGGCAGCGTGACCAGCAGCAGCACATCGGCGCTCGGGCGCTCGCAGTACGCGGCGATCGCCGCCGCGCCCGCGTTGCCGGGCTTGCCGCTCGGCAGGCGCAGCTCGACGATCTTCTTCGCCGCGAAGAGCGACAGGCTGCCCGTCGTGTGGGTGAATTCGCTCCAGTCGTAGCTGCGCCCGGGCTCGAGCACCTCGCGCTCGGCGTAGCCCGCGCGCCGCGCCGCGGCGCGTACGGCGTCAGCGGCTTCCATGGCAAGCAGCGGCTCGTCGCCATGGATGACATAAGCGGGAAGGATGGATTTCGCGAGCTGCGCGCCGAGCTCGCCCGCGCGCAGCTGCACTAGGGCACCTTGGGCTTTGGCCGCTCGATGGAGGCGAGGCGGCGCAGCACCTGCTGTACGAGATCGCTCTGCATGTCGCGGAAGAGGAGCTGCTCCTCGGCCTCCTTGGCGAGGATCTCGGCGTCGTTGTAGGTCACGTCGCGCGAGAGCTGCACGAGCGTCGGCTGCACGTACTCGTTGCCCTTGCCGTCGTGCACCCGGTAGCTCACCCGGTAGCGCAGCCGGAACTCGCGCACGCGTCCGGTGCCGGTGAGCGAGAGGATGATCTTTTCGCGCGCCTCGCCGCTCAGCTCGAGGATCGCGTCCGCGACTTTCGGATCGTCGACCACCTTGGCGTTTGTCCCGGCCTCGATGTTGCGCTTGAGCTCGAGCGCGACCCCGCTCTTCGCGTTGGGGATATAGAGCGTATCGAACGGCACCGTCGAGCTGCCGCGCAGATGGAAGCCGCACCCGGCGACGAGCACGGCGGCGAGGAAGGCGGCGAGCGCCTTCAAACGACGAGGTTGACGAGCCGACCGGGCACGACCACCACCTTCTTCACGTTCTGCCCGGCGACGAAGCGCTGCACGTTGGGGTTGGCGCGCGCGAGCTGCTCGATCGCGCCGCGGTCGGCGGCCTTCGGCACGCGGATCGAGCCGCGCAGCTTGCCGTTCACCTGCACGACGAGCTCGATCTCGTCCTGCTCGAGCGCCGCGGCGTCGGGCTCGGGCCAGGGCGCGCGCATGATGTCGTCGCCGAACTTCAGCTCGCGCCACAGATGGTGGGCGATGTGCGGCGCGATCGGCGAGAGCAGCCGCAAGAGAATCGACAAACCCTCTTCGGACGTCGCATCCCACTCGGGCAAGCTCTCGAGCGCGTTGAGAATCTTCATGCAGGCTGAAGCGACCGTATTGAACTTCTGTCGCTCGATGTCGTCCTTTGCCTTCTTCAGCTCCAGATGGATCTCGTACCGGATGGCGCGCTCGACGCTCGGCCCGCACTTCGCCTTCGAATACTTTGCCGCAAAGTCCCATACCCGGCGCAGGAACCGGTACGAGCCCTCGACGCTCTCGTCGCTCCATTCGAGGGTATTCGTCGGCGGCGAGGCGAACATCGTGTAGAAGCGCGCCGTGTCGGCGCCGTACTTGTCGATCAGCGCCTGCGGGTCGACACCGTTGTTCTTCGACTTGGACATGGTGCCGATGCCGTCATAGACCACCGGCGTGCCATCCACCGCCCGCTTCGCCGACAGGATCTTCCCCTTGGCATCGCGCTCCACCGTGACATCGGCCGGATTGACCCATTCGCGCCGGCCGCCCATGTCGGTGTAGTAGGACTCGGCGAGCACCATGCCTTGCGTGAGCAGGTTGCTGAACGGCTCCGCGACCTTCGGCATCAGGCCTTCGTCGCGCATCAGGCGCTGGAAGAAGCGCGAATAGAGCAAATGCAGGATCGCGTGCTCGATGCCGCCGATGTACTGGTCGACGGGCATCCAGTAGTTCGCGCGCGCGTCGACCATGGCGGTCTTCTGGTCCGGGCAGCAGTAGCGCGCGAAATACCAGGACGAGTCGACGAACGTGTCCATGGTGTCGGTCTCGCGCCGCGCCGCGCGGCCGCACGAGGGACACTTCGTCTCGTAGAACTCCGGCATCCTGGCGAGCGGGTTGCCGGTGCCGTCGGGCACGAGGTGCTCGGGCAGCTTGACCGGCAGCTGCTCGTCGGGCACCGGCACGTCGCCGCACGAAGGGCAATGCACGATGGGAATCGGGCAGCCCCAGTAGCGCTGCCGCGAGATGCCCCAGTCGCGCAGCCGCCATTGCACCTGCTTTTCGCCGAGCGCCTTTGCGCTAAGGTCCGCGGCGATCGCATCGACCGCCGCCTCGTAGGGCAGCCCGTCATATTTGCCCGAGTTGATGCACACACCGTATTGCGCGTACTCCGGCCGCCATGGCGGCTCGACGCGATCACCGAGCGGATGGCGGATCACCGGCTTGATCGGCAATCCGTACTTGTGAGCGAACTCGTAGTCGCGCTCGTCGTGCGCAGGCACCGCCATCACCGCGCCTTCGCCGTATCCCATGAGCACATAGTTCGCGACCCAGACCGGCAGCCGCTCGCCCGAGAGCGGATGCGTGCAATACATGCCGGTAGGCATGCCTTTCTTCTCGAGCTGCGCGAGCTCGGCTTCCATCACGGCGCCGCGCTTGCACTCCTCGACGAAGGCGTTGATCCGTGCATCGCGCTTCGCCGCCCAAGCGGCGATCGGATGCTCCGCCGCTACCGCGCAGAACGTGGCACCCATCAGGGTGTCGGCGCGCGTGGTGAAAACCCACAGCGTTTGCTTCTTTCCCTCGAGCTCATACGGGAAGCCGACACGCACGCCTTCGGACTTGCCGATCCAGTTCTTCTGCATCAGCTTCACCTGCTCCGGCCAGCCGGGAAGCTCGTCGAGCGCGGCGAGAAGCTCGTCCGCGTATTGCGTGATGCGCAGGAAGTACATCGGGATCTCGCGCTTCTCGACGAGCGCGCCGGTGCGCCAGCCGCGGCCTTCGATCACCTGCTCGTTGGCGAGCACGGTCTGGTCGACCGGATCCCAGTTGACGACCCCGGTCTTCTTATAGGCGATGCCCTTCTTGAAGAGACGCGTGAAGAGCCACTGGTTCCATTTGTAGTACTCCGGCCGGCAGGTGGCGAGCTCGCGATCCCAGTCGAGCGCGAAGCCGAGGCTCTTCAGCTGCGACTTCATGGTCGCGATGTTGCTGTAGGTCCACTTTGCGGGCGGCACCTTGTTCGCCATCGCGGCGTTCTCGGCAGGCAGGCCGAACGCATCCCAGCCCATCGGCTGCAGCACGTTATAGCCGCGCATGCGGTAGTAGCGGCTGAGAACATCGCCGATGGTATAGTTCCTCACGTGCCCCATGTGCAGCTTCCCCGAGGGATAGGGGAACATGGACAGGCAATAGAACTTCGCTCTCGCCGGGTCTTCTTCGACGTGGAACGAGCGCTCGCTCTCCCAGAATGCCTGGGCCGCGCGCTCGACGGCCTGCGGATCGTAAGCGTCTTGCATCGGAAAGCGCGGAATTATAGGGCGGGAGGGCCCGATGAAATCGCTGCTCTTGCTGATGGCGACGGCGGTGCTGCTGCCGATCGAAACGGCGCGCGCGCAGGTCGCCGCGATCGTCGAAGGCGTGCAGATGCCGGCGTGGGTCGAGCGCGCCGGACGCCGCTTACCGCTCATTCCAGGAATGGAGCTGCGCGCGGGCGACCAGCTCGTCACCGGTGCGGGCTCGCGCCTGATGGTGAAGCTCGCCGAAGGCAGCCTCGTCAAGCTCGGCGAGAACGGCCAGCTGCGCTTCACCGAGATCTCGCAAACGCGCGAGCTTTTCAAAGCGGCGCTCAACGTGCTGGAAGGCGCGTTTCGTTTCACGACCGAGCTCGCGGCAAAGAGCCGCAAGCGTGAAGTGACGATCCGTGCCGCGCAGGTGACCACCGGCATTCGCGGCACCGACTTCTGGGGCCGCTCGCGCAAGGACAACGAGATCATCTGCCTTATCGAAGGCGAAGTCGAAGTCGGCGCCGAAGGCGAGCAGGCCGTGACGATGAACCAGCCGCTGCAGTTCTATCGGCGCCTCGAGGGCAAGACGCAGCCCGTGGGCATGGTGGACCAGGCGCAAATCGACAAGTGGTCCGCGGAGACAGACCTGCAGGCGGGCAAAGGCGTCGCGCGCCGCGGCGGGCGCTACAGCGCCACGCTCGGCGCGGCCGAGGACCAGAGCGGCGCACTCGCCCTCTACGACGAGCTGCGCAACGCCGGTTATCCGGCCGAGCTTCATCCCGTCAAGCAGGCGCAGAAGATCATCTACACCGTGCGCATCCGCAACCTGCCCTCGCGCGCCGAAGCACAAGCGCTCGGCGAGCAGTTGCGCGGCAAGTTCGGCATCGCGGAGCCGAAGGTCTCGCCTTAGCGCGCTCGCTCGCAATCTATAATGCGAGCGCTTTGTCGCTTCACCTCGAACTTCTCAATCCAGAGCAGCTCGCCGCCGTCACGCTTCCCGATGAGCACGGGCTCATCCTCGCGGGCGCCGGGAGCGGAAAGACGCGCGTTCTTACGACGCGCATCGCGTGGCTCATCAAGGGTGGGCGCGTAACCCCGGCGCGGGTCCTGGCGGTAACTTTTACCAACAAGGCGGCGCGCGAGATGCTGACGCGGGTCACCGCCATGCTGCCGATCAACCCGCGCGGCATGTGGATCGGCACGTTCCATGGCCTTTGCAACCGCATGCTGCGCGCGCATCACCGCGACGCGGGACTGCCGCAGGCGTTCCAGATCCTCGACTCGCAGGACCAGCTGGCGCTGATCAAGCGCCTCGCGAAGAGCCTCAACATGGACGAGGAGCGCTTCCCGCCGCGCGAGCTCGGCTGGTTCATCAACGGCAACAAGGAAGAGGGCGTGCGCGCGCGCGAGGTGCCGATCACCGACGAGAATACGCGGCGCATGGCGGACTTCTACGCCGCCTACGACGATCAGTGCCAGCGCGAAGGGGTGGTCGACTTTCCGGAGCTGCTGCTGCGCAGCTACGAGCTCTTGAAGCGCAACGAGATCCTGCGCGCGCACTACGCCGAGCGCTTCCAGCACATCCTGGTGGATGAGTTCCAGGACACGAACCGCCTGCAGTACCGCTGGCTCAAGCTCTTCGGCGGCGCGGGCGCCAAGTACTTCTGCGTCGGCGACGACGACCAGTCGATCTATACCTTCCGCGGCGCGCATGTCGGCAACATGGCGGACTTCGAGCGCGAGTTCAAGGTCGCGAAGGTCGTGCGCCTCGAGCAGAACTACCGCTCGCACGGCAACATCCTCGACGCCGCCAATGCGCTCATCGCGAACAATCGCAACCGGCTCGGCAAGAACCTCTGGACCGACGCGGGCAAGGGCGAGCCGGTGCGCGTCTTCGAAGGCGAGTCCGACGCCGACGAGGCGCGCTGGATCGTGGAAGAGGTGCAGGGCCTCGCGCGCGACGGCATGCGCCTCTCGGCGATGGCGGTGCTTTATCGCTCGAACGCGCAGTCGCGCGTGCTTGAACATACGCTTTTTTCGCGCGGCATCTCATACCGGGTCTATGGCGGCCTGCGCTTCTTCGAGCGGGCCGAGATCAAGCACGCTCTCGCGTACCTGCGCCTCGTCGCGCTGCCCGACGACGACAACGCCTTCCTGCGCGTCGCCAACTTCCCGCCGCGCGGCATCGGCGCCCGATCGATGGAGCAGCTCCAGGATGCCGCCAAGCAGGCGGGCAGCTCGCTCTTCGCCGCCGCGGCCGGGTCCAAGGCGGGCGCTTTCCGGACCTTGATCGAGACGCTGCGCGCCGAGACGCAGGGCCTGCCGCTGAAAGAGGTCGTGGAGCACGTCGTGGCGAAGAGCGGGCTCATCGAGCACTACAAGACCGAGCGCGAAGGCGCCGATCGCATCGCTAACCTCGAGGAGCTGGTCAACGCCGCCGCCACCTTCAGCGAGGAGGAGCGCGAAGTCGAATCGGGCGAGACGGTCGACCCGCTCACCGCGTTCCTCACCCACGCGGCGCTCGAGGCGGGCGAGCACCAGGCGGGCGAAGGCGCCGATGCGCTGCAGATGATGACCGTGCATTCCGCCAAGGGCCTCGAGTTCGACGTCGTGTTCATGTCCGGCCTGGAAGAAGGCCTTTTCCCCCACGAGCAAAGCGTGATGGAGCGCGACGGCCTGGAGGAGGAGCGCCGGCTTGCCTATGTCGCGATCACGCGGGCGCGCCAGCGCCTTTATCTCTCGCACGCGCAGACGCGCATGCTGCACGGGCAGACGCGCTACAACGTCCCGTCGCGCTTCCTCGAAGAGATCCCGCAGGGCCTGATGAAGTGGCTGACGCCGCGCTTCTCGCGCCAGAAGGCGTTCACGCCGGACTTCAGCCGGCAAACGCGCACCAGTATTGCGTCGCGCAGCCCGCCGCGCGACGTCGGCGGCTTCCGCATTGGGCAGAACGTGGTGCACGCCAAGTTCGGCCAGGGCGTGATCATCGACGCCGAAGGGCAGGGCGGCGATGCGCGCGTGCAGGTCAACTTCGGCGCGCACGGCGTGAAGTGGCTCGCCGTATCCGTGGCGAAGCTGCAGGCGGCATAATCCTTCCTCCAGGGGGGGAAATGAAGCGATTCATCGGTGTAGTGCTGCTCGCGTTCGCCGTCTGTTCCGCGAACGCCCAGAAAACCGTGCTGCGCGTGTCGACGGCGGCGCCGCCGCCCGATTTCCTCAGCCGCTCGCTGCAGCAGTTCAAGGTCGAGCTCGAGCAGGCAGCGCCCGAGTTCGAAGTGCAGGTCTATCCCGGTAGCCAGCTCTTTCGCCAGGGGACCGAGGTGCCGGCGATGCAGCGCGGCAATCTCGAGATGAGCACCATGACGACCTTCGAGGTCGCGCAGCAGATCCCCGAGTTCGGTTTCTTCAACCGCGCCTATCTCTTCCGCGATTACGAGCACGCCTATAAGACCTTCACCGGAGCGCTCGGCAAGCGCTACGCCGACGCCGTCGCGCAGAAGATGGGCATCGTGATCCTCGCGCCAACCTATCTCGGCACGCGCCAGGTGAATCTGCGCACCGTACGCGAGGTCAAAGGCCCTTCCGACCTCGCCGGCGTGAAGATGCGCATGCCGGGCGGTCCGGACTGGCTGTTGCTCGGCCAGTCGCTCGGCGTGACGCCGACGCCGATGGGCATGCCGGAGGTCTATCTCGCGCTGCAGACCGGCGCGATCGACGGGCAGGAGAACCCGCCCACCATCTTCAACGCCGCCAAGTTCTACGAAGTCACGAAGCAGATGGTGCTCACCGCGCACCTCGTGCAGCCGGTGTTCTACGCCATCGCCAAACCTTACTTCGACAAGCTCACCTCCGAGCAAAGGGCGAAGCTGCACGCGGCGGCCACCAAAGCGGCGCGCTGGAACGACGAGCAGAGGCTCGCCGACGAGAAGACCGTCATCGACGGCCTCGCGGCCAAGGGCCTGACGGTCTCGCGTCCGGACCTCGGCGCGTTCCGCGCCAATGCCGGGAAGGTCTACGCCGCCGCCGAGGCGGCGAAGGCGTGGGACCGCAAGATGATGGACGAGGTGATGGCGCCGCGATGAGGCGGGCCGCCGCCGCCGTATCGGCGCTTCTGGTGGCGGCGGTTCTAGGGGTCGTGCTCCTCGGTGTCGCGCGCCGCTACCTCGTCGGCGCGCCGCTCAGCTGGACGGACGAGCTGGCCACCGTCCTTTTCATATGGATGGTGTTCTGGAGCGGCGCGCTCGCCGTGCCGCTGCGCGAGCACGTCAGCTTCGATCTCCTCGTCGAAGCGCTGCCATCCGGCGCCGCGCGCATCATCGGCATCGCGACTTCCGTCATCGCGGGGATCGCGCTGCTCGCGGCGCTGCCCAAGACAATCGAGTACGTCGCGTTCCTGTGGCGCGAGCGCACGCCGGCGCTGCAATGGCGCCTCGACTATGTCTATGCCTGCTTCCCGCTCTTCATCGGCGCGGCGGGGCTCGCCTTCCTTGCCGACGCGGTGCGCCGGTGTCTGCGCCGTTCCTGACACTCGTCGCGGTGTTCGTCGTCCTTGCGGTGCTGCGCGTGCCGATCGCGTTCGCGATGCTCCTCGCCGCGCTCGCGTATCTGCTCGCCGCCGGACGCGATCTCGGGCTTGCGGCGGACCAGATCATGAACACGCTCGCCGCCAACTCGCTGCTGCTGGCGATACCGCTCTTCATGCTCGCCGCCAACCTGATGAACGCCGGCTCGATCAGCGATCGGCTCTTTGCCGCCTGCCATGTGGTGGTCGGGCGCATCAAAGGCGGGCTTGCGCAGATCGACGTGCTGGTGAGCGTGCTCTTCGCCAGCATGAGCGGCAGCGCCGTCGCCGATGCGGCCGGTCCGGGCATGGTCACGATCCGCGCCATGGACAAGGCCGGCTACCCGCGCGGCTTCGCCGCGGCGATCGTCGCGGCGTCTTCGGTGCTCGGGCCGATCATCCCGCCGTCGATCCCGATGATCCTTTATGCGCTGATGGCCAACGCGTCGATCGCGGCGCTTTTCCTTGGCGGCGTGATTCCCGGCCTCGTCATCGCGGTGGCGATGATGCTCGTCGTCTGGCGTACCGCGCAGCGGCGCGATTTCCCCGTCGAGCCGCCGATTCCGCGCGGCGAGCGCGCCGGCGTGCTGGCGCGCGCGGCGCTACCGCTTGGCATGCCGGTCGTGCTGCTCGGCGGCATCTACAGCGGCGCATTCACGCCGACCGAGGCCGCGGCGGTAGCCGGGCTGTACGTGCTCGTGCTTGCCGGGATCGTCTACCGCGAGCTCGATGGCAAGCGGCTTTTCGCGGCGTTCGCGGACACGGCGCGCCAGTCGTCGGTGATTCTCCTGATGATCTGCGGCGCCTTCGCGGTGAACTACGCGGTGACGGCCGAGCAGCTCGACAAGGCGCTCGCCGCTTGGATCGCCGGCCTCGGGCTGCGGCCGCTGCCGTTCCTGGTGCTGGTCAATCTGGTGTTTCTCATCCTCGGCTGCATCATCGACGCGACGACCATGCTCCTGGTGCTGGTGCCGGTGCTGCTGCCGAGCGTCGCGGCCCTGGGCATCGATCCCGTGTACTTCGGCGTGGTGATCGTCATCAACATCACCATCGGCCTCGTCACGCCGCCGTACGGGCTGCTGCTCTTC
>Ga0075436_100000050_pt1 | contig 71245 bp, 70 predicted proteins | sample RhiMethybrSRZTD5_FD_75303 | JGI IMG/M metagenome (GOLD analysis project Ga0075436, IMG submission 75303) | Populus rhizosphere microbial communities from Tennessee, USA - Rhizosphere MetaG P. TD hybrid SRZTD5 | ecosystem: Host-associated > Plants > Roots > Rhizosphere > Soil | place: USA...
TCGCGCGGCAGGCCTTCGATGGAAAGCAGGTGCTGCAGCTCGCCCTTCTCGTTGAGCTGCGGGTTACGCTGCACGCTCGGATTCCAGGACGAGCGCGAGCTTGCCGCCGGCCTCGCGCGTAAGGCGCAGCCGCATGCCCGCCGGGACCTCGACGCGGCTGCCGCAGTGCTGCGCGCAGATCGGCAGCTGGCGGCCGCCGCGATCGGCGAGCACGACGAGCGTGATGCTCGCCGGACGCCCGTAATCGAAGAGCTCGTTCATCGCCGCGCGCACCGTGCGCCCCGTGTAGAGCACGTCGTCGACGAGCAGCAGCTCGCGCCCGTTGACGTCGAACGGGATCTTGGTGCGCTTGGGATCGTGGTGCAGACCTTGCGCGTGGTAGTCGTCGCGATAGAACGCGATGTCCATCAGACCGAGCGGCTCGCGCATGCCGAGCAGCTGGTGCAGGCGCTCGGCGAGCCATGCGCCCCCGGTGTAAAGCCCGATCATGGCGCTCTTCGGCCCGAGGCGCGGGCGCAGCTCGGCGGCGAGCTGCTCGCAGAGTTTTTCCGCGTCAGGCAGCTTCGCCAAAGTACTGCTCCAGCAGTAATTGCGCGGCGACGGAGTCGACGCTCTTGTGCTTGACGCCGCGCAGGCGGCTTTGCGCTTCCAGGGAGCTGAAGCGCTCGTCGACGCATGCCACCGGCACCCGAAAGCGGCCTTCGAGCTGGCGCACGAAACGCTCGACACGCTTGGCGAGCGGGTGTTCGCCATTCGCGGCGACGGGCAGACCGACGACGATCTTCGCCGGCCGCCATTCGGTGATCAACTTCGAAATGGAATCGAATCCCGGCGCCGCGATCGGCGGCAGCGGATGCGCGGTGCCGAGCTCGGGCTCGCCGACGGCTACTCCAATGCGCTTAAGACCGAAATCGAAGGCGAGGACAGTCCCCCGCTCAGGCATGTCCCGCTTCGTCCTGCAGCCTCGCATAGTCGAGCCCGAGAAGCTGCATCGCCTTGGGCAGCCGCTCGTCGGCGGGGATGTCAAAGAGGATCGCATCCTTCGCCTCCACCGTGAGCCAGGCGTTCTGCGACAGTTCCTGCTCGAGCTGGCCCGGCGACCAACCGGCGTAGCCGAGCGTGACGAGCATGCGCTTGGGTCCTTCGCCGCGGCCGACGGCTTCGAGAATGTCCTTCGACGTCGTGAGCCCGATCGCCTGGCGCACGGCAAGTGTCGACTGCCAGTTGCCGACCGGCTCGTGCAGCACGAAGCCGCGATCGGTCTGCACCGGACCGCCGAAATAGATCGGCGCCTCCGACAGCACATTATCGGAAAGCGAAAGCGAGAGCCGCTCGAAAAGCGCCTGCAGCGTCATATCGATCGGCCGGTTGACGACCAGGCCGAGCGCGCCCTGGTCGTTGTGCTCGCAGATATAAGTCAGCGTCTTTGCGAAGTACGGATCGGCCATGTTCGGCATGGCGATCAGGAAGTGATGCGTCAGATTGATCGAGGACATGCGCCCTTGCGGCGCATTTTACCGCATCAAATCTCCACCATCTCGAAATCTTCTTTGCGCGCGCCGCATTCCGGACAGGTCCAGTTCATCGGCACATCGTCCCAGCGCGTGCCCGGCGCAATCCCTTCATCGGGCAGGCCCGCCGCTTCGTCGTACACAAAGCCACAGATGAGGCACATCCACGTCTTGTACTGAACTTGATTTTCAGTCATAGAAGGGGTCGGATATTAACTCATGTCGACATCCGCGCTCGCTGCGCCGCCTGCGGTGCTGAGCTTCGCCGCGTCGGATCCGACCGGCGGCGCGGGCCTGCAGGCCGACCTCCTCACGCTCGCCGCGCTCGGCTGCCATCCGCTATCGGTGGTCACGGCGCTGACGGTGCAGGACACGAGCGGCGTGGCGCGCATGCAGGCCATCGAATCTTCCTTCGTGGCGCAACAGGCGTGCCAACTGCTCGCCGATATTGCGGTCGCTGCGTTCAAGGCGGGCGTGCTCGGCTCGGCGCAAAACGTGCGCGCGGTGGGCGAGCTGCTTGCGCGCGAGCGGGCGCAGCCTTTCGTGCTCGATCCCGTGCTTGCGAGCGGGCGCGGCGACTCCTTCGTCGACGCCGATGCGATCGAAGCGCTGCGTACGCTGCTTCTGCCGCGCGCCACGGTGCTCACGCCGAACAGCATCGAGGCTCGGCGCCTCGCGCATCCGGCGGTCGAGCTTGCCGAATGCGCGCGGCGCCTGCTCGGTCACGGCTGCCAATATGTGCTCATCACCGGCGCGCACGAGCCCGGCGCCGAGGTCGTGAACACGCTCTACGACGCGCGCGGCGTCGTACGCGACGATCGCTGGCCGCGCCTCGCCGGCGAATATCATGGCTCGGGGTGCACGCTCGCTTCGGCGATCGCCGCGCGCCTCGCGCACGGTGTGCCGGTCGAACAGGCGGTGCGCGAGGCGCAGCAATTCACCTGGGACGCGCTCGCCGCCGGATTCCGTGCCGGACGCGGTCAACGCCTGCCGAATCGTTTTTTTCGCCGATGAAGCTGCGCGGCCTCTATGCCGTCACCCCGCAAGGCATGGATGTCGAGCGCAAGGTCCGGCTTGCGCTCGAGGGCGGCATCGCGCTCCTGCAATATCGCAGCAAGGAACGCAACCGCGCGCAAGCGGCGGCGATCGCGCGTCTCGCAAAAGACTTTGGCGTGCCGCTGATCATCAACGATGACGTCGAGCTCGCGCTCGAGCTCGGCGCGCACGGCGCGCATCTCGGCCGTGATGACGGCGACCTGGCAACCGCCCGGGAGCGGCTGCACGGCCGCATTCTGGGCGCATCGTGCTACAACGAGCTGGCGCACGCGTGCACGGCCGTCGCGGCCGGCGCCGATTACGTCGCCTTCGGCAGCGTCTTCACCTCGCCGACCAAGCCTGATGCGGTGCGCGCGCCGCTCGCGCTGTTCCGCGACGCGAAGCCCCTCGGGGTGCCGCTCGCCGCCATCGGCGGCATCACGCTCGAGAACGCGCCGCAGCTCATCGCGGCGGGCGCCGATCTCCTCGCCGTGATCTCCGATCTCTTCGAGGCGCCCGACATCCGGCAGCGGGCGCGCGCTTATGAAAGACTCTTCGCATGACGAACGAAAGCCTGTTTGAACGCGCGCAGCGCGTGATTCCCGGCGGGGTCAACTCCCCCGTACGCGCCTTCCGTGCCGTCGGCGGCACGCCGGTTTTTTTCGAGCGGGCGTCAGGCGCGCATCTCTGGGACGCCGAAGGGCGCCGCTACATCGACTATGTCGGCTCGTGGGGACCCATGATTCTCGGCCATACGCATGCGGCAGTCGTCGCCGCGGTGCAGGCGGCCGCTTCGCGGGCGCTCTCGTTCGGTGCGCCCACCGCCGAGGAGACGCAGCTCGCAGAGCGCATCTGCGAGCTCCTCCCCTCCATCGAGCGGGTGCGACTCGTGTCCTCGGGGACCGAGGCCACCATGACGGCGATCCGCCTCGCGCGCGGCTTCACCGGGCGCAAGCTCATCGTCAAGTTCGAAGGCTGCTATCACGGCCACGCCGATGCGCTGCTCGTCAAAGCAGGGTCCGGGGCGCTCACCTTCGGCAACCCGAGCTCGGCCGGCGTACCCGAGGAGACGGCAGCACACACCCTCGTGCTCGCCTATAACGACCTCGCGCAGCTGCGCATGGCATTCATGCGCGAGGGCGCGCACATCGCCGCCGTCATCGTCGAGCCGGTGGCGGGGAATATGAACCTGGTGTTGCCGGCGGCGGGTTTTCTGGAAGAGCTGCGCGAGCAGTGCTCGCGCCATGGCGCACTGCTCATCTTCGACGAGGTGATGACGGGCTTTCGCGTCGCCCTGGGCGGCGCGCAGGCGCACTACCGCATCCGGCCCGACCTGACGACGCTCGGCAAGGTGATCGGGGGTGGCCTGCCGCTCGGCGCCTTGGGCGGCCGGCGCGACGTAATGGAAAAGCTGGCCCCGCTCGGCCCCGTGTATCAGGCCGGCACGTTGTCCGGCAATCCGCTCGCCGTCGCGGCCGGCCTCGCCACGCTCCAGCTCGTCTCGCAGCCGCGACTCCTGGATCGGATTGCAGCGAGCGCCAAAACGCTCACGGAAGGCTTGACCGAACAGGCGCGCAAAGCGCGCGTCGCGTTCTGCGCGCAATCGATCGGCAGCATGTTCGGGCTGTATTTCCGTGCCGCGCCCCCGTGCAGCTTCGCCGAGGTGATGCAGGCCGATCGCGAGCGCTTCAACCGGTTTTTCCACGCCATGCTCAAGCAAGGAATCTACCTTGCGCCGTCGGCTTATGAAGCCGGCTTCGTCTCCGCGGCGCACGGCGCGCAGGAGATCGAGGCGACGCTCGCCGCGGCGCGCAGCGCGTTCGGCACGCTCGGCTAGCTCAGACCAGGAAGATCGTCGCGAGTCCGAGAAAGATGAAGAAGCCGCCGGAGTCGGTGCAGGCGGTGATCAGCACCGATGAGCCCACGGCCGGGTCACGGCCGAAGCGCGCTCGCAGCCACGGTATCGCGACTCCCATCAGCGCGGCGAGCACGAGATTGAGCATCATGGCGAGCGCCATGACGCCGCCGAGCGCGACGTTGCCGTAGAAAATATAGGCGATGACGCCGAGCAGGCCGCCCCAGATCACGCCGTTGAGAAGCGCCACACCCATCTCTTTCTTGAGAAGCTGCGCCCAGTAGCCGCCATGGATCTGCCCCAGCGCGAGCGCGCGCACGATCATCGTTATCGTCTGGTTGCCCGAGTTGCCGCCGACGCCGGCGACGATCGGCATCAGCGCGGCGAGCGCGACCAGGCGCTCGATCGACCCTTCGAAGAGATCGATCACGCGCGAGGCGATGAACGCCGTGACCAGGTTCACCGCGAGCCATGACCAGCGGTTCTTGAAGCTGTCGAGCACCGGCGCAAAGACGTCTTCTTCTTCGCGCAGCCCGGCTTCGGCGAGGCGCGACTCGGCGCTGCGCTCGCGGATGTAGTCGACGACCGCGTTGACGGTGACCCGGCCGATGAGCGTATCGGCGGAGTCCACTACCGGCGCGGAGACGAGGTCGTAGCGCTCGAACGCGCTCGCCGCATCCTCGGCGGAATCCTGCGGATAGAACTTCACGCTCTCGCGCACCATCACGTGCCCCACCCCGTGCTCGAGGTCGGAAACGATGAGCCGCGGCAGCGGAAGCGTGCCTTTGAGGCGCTGGGCGCGGTCGACCACGAAGAGCTGGTCGGTGTGGTCGGGCAGCTCATCTAAGCGCCGCAGGAAGCGCGTCACCGCTTCGAGTGTCACGTCCTCGCGCACCGCCACGTGACCGAAATCCATGAGCGAGCCCACCGAGCCTTCCGGGTACGAAAGCGCGGCGCGCAGCCGCTCGCGCTCCTCGGCGCGGAGCGATTGCACGACTTCCTCCATGACGCCCGCCGGCAGATCGGCGGCGATGTCGGCGAGCTCGTCGGCCTGCAGCGTCTCGGCGGCGGCGACGAGCTCCGCAGAGTCCATGCTGGCGATGAGCGATTCGCGCACCGCCTCGGACACCTCGATGAGGATCTCGCCGTCGCGATCGGCCTTGACGAGATTCCACAGCCCGAGCCGCTCCTCGAGGGGCAGCGCTTCGAGCAGATAAGCGATGTCGGCGGGATGCAAGCCGTCGAGCTTGGCGCGCAGCTCGGCGCCGCGCGCATCATCGCCGAGCAGCGCTTCGACTTCGCGCAGGGTCTGCTGCAGGTCCTCGACTTCCAGCCGCGCGAGCGCTTCGGACATGCGCGAAGCGTATCAGGGGATCTGTACGGCTCCCATGCGGCCAAGAATGGTGCTCACCCTCCCCTCGACATAAGGTGTGAGGCGGATGTTCTGATAGCGGCGCGGGCTTGGCAGGATGACCGCGAGCCAGGAAGCCTGCGCCGGCGTGAGCTCGCCGGCCGGGACACCGAAGTAGTAGCGCGCCGCCGCCTCGGCGCCGAAGACGCCGTCGCCCCATTCGGCGACGTTCAGGTAGAGCTCGAGGATGCGGCGCTTCGAGAGCGTGCTTTCCAGCATCCAGGTGATGATGGCTTCCTCGCCTTTGCGCAGCCACGAGCGCTCGCCCGAGAGAAACAGATTCTTGGCGAGCTGCTGACTGATGGTGGAGGCGCCCGCCACCACGCGCCCCTCGCGCTCGTTGCGCATGATCGCTTTCTGGATCATCTCCCAGTCGAAACCCTCGTGGTCGAGGAAGCGAGCATCTTCAGCCGCGACCACCGCGCGCTTGAGGTTCGGCGAGATGCGCTCGTACGGCACCCATTGATGCCGCAGCCGGGCGCGCGCGTTCTTCGCGTGCAGCGTCTCGAGGCTGCGCTCCATGAAGGCCGTCGACGTCGGCGGGAAGTGCATCCAATACAGGATGTGCACATAGAACCAGAGCTGCGCCAAGACGAAGGCGATGACGAGGCCGCCCAGCGTGTAGCTGAACGCCTTCCACGCGATGGTGAAGGAACGCAGCGCTCCTGAGCGCTTAGCTGCCGTAGATGGTCTCCCGCGCGATGACCGGTTATTCGGTCCAGATCCTGTCGCCCCGGCCGAAGAACCAGGTGCGCGTGATCACGAGCAGGTCCGTATCGCGACGGATCGATGGCGGGAAGGCGGCGAACGGCCCCGCCATGCGCACGATCTTGAATGCCGCCGCATCGAGCAACTTGAGGCCCGAGGAGCGGTCGAGCTCGACCGAGTCGACGCTGCCGTCCGGACGGAGGGTGACGGTAAGACGGAGATTGCCATAGACCTTGCCGCGGGCTTCGGCCGGATAGTTGACCGTCCCCACGCGCTCCACCTTGGCGCGCCAGTCCTCCTCGTACTGGGCGAAGCGGTACTCCGCGGCGTTGGCGCCGATGAATTTCTTACGCGGACGCTTCTGGTAGTCGTCGAGCTGCTTGTCGATCTGAGCCTGCAGGCGCATGGCGGCAAGGGTAAGGTCGGCGAGATCGCGGCCGCTCGGACGCGGCGCCGATTGCTCGGCGGGCGCAGCGCGCGCAGGCGCCTGCGCGACATGCGCTTGCGCGTCGCGGGCAAGTGCAAGCAGCTCCTTCTGGCGTGCCTCGAGCTCGCGCACGCGCCGCTCGGCGGACGCGAGATCCCGGCCCGGGTGCCGCGGATTCGTGACCGGCAGCGGCGAGCGCGCGCGACGCTGCTCATCCACGGTTCCGCCCCTATCGAGGTTCGCTTGCGCGAGCACCTCGGCATGCGAAGGCCGCTCGCGCGTCCTGGCATTGACGAGAACGACGTCGAGCCGCGAATCGGCGGCGCGCAGGCGGCTGGACGGAGAATTGAAGTGCACGGCGAGGACGAGCGCATGCAGGACGATGGAGGTCCCGAGCGCCATGACGAGCACGCGATCGTTTCCCGCGGAGATCCAAGACAATCTCATGCGTCTTCTTAGTTCAGTTATGCAAGCCTTTCATAGTTTAGGCTTTTTGGCTAGGGCCCGCATCGTCCTCAAGGGCCGCCGCGCGCTCGTCCACCGTTTCGAGGTAGGTGCAATCGACCGAGCGTTCCAAGAGGTCGATCTGCCGCACGGCAAGGCGCACGCGGGCCCCCGGAGGGGTCGTCTCGGGCAGCGACGGTACGCGCACCACGAGCGGCACGCCGTTCAGCCGGACGGCATTTTCGCGCAGCACTACGCCGCCAATGTCGTGCACGTTCTCCTGTAGGAGCCAGCGCAGCGTCCAATAGCTCTCCATCGCGCGTTGGTGCTCGTCGTAGCGTGCGGCCACGACTTCAAACGCGCTCATGGCGGAGAGCAACGCCTCGGAGCTGCGCGTGAACGGCGCTCGCCTTCCTTGCAGGGCCGCGGCGAGCTGCCACTGGTTCACGAGGTCGACATAGCGGCGCAAGGGCGAGCTCATCCACGCGTAGCAGCGCACGCCGAGACCTTCGTGCGGTTCCGGATGCACCGACAGCCGCACCTTACCGGTGGACTGCACACGATAGATGCCCGCGATATCGCGCTCGGCGAGGAGCTCGCCCCAGCTCGAGTTGACGAGGATCATGAGCTCGGAGACTAGCTTGTCGAGTGGCGAGCCGCGCTTACGCGGCACGATGCGCACGCGCTCGCCCTCGACGAAAAAGCTGTAGTCGATGAGCGCCGCTCCAGTGCTCGGGCGTCCGCGCTGCGTCTCCAGGGCGACGGCAATGCGCCAGAGGGTACGCAGCTCGTCCTCGTAGTCGAGGCCGGCGCTCGTCCCGCCCTCGAGCGCATCGTTGAGAACGTCGTACTGCGAATGGCGCAGGTTGGCGGCAATCGCGATGCGCTCGACGCGGCTGTGCAGGCTGCGCGGCACGCCTCCCTCGGATACCGTGAAATAGAGCGACAAGACCGGCTGCGCCGCGCCGTGGTCGAGCGAGAAGCGCGCGATCACGTCCTGCGGAAGCATGGTGTATTTGCGTCCCGGCATGTAGGCGGTGGAGAGGCGCTCGCGGGCGATGGCATCGAGTGGCGAGCCGGGCGCGATGCCGAGCGCCGGCGCGGCGATGTGCACGCCGACGCGCACCTCCCCCGTCGGCAGCCGGGCCACGGAAAACGCATCGTCGATTTCTGTCGTGCCGAGCTCGTCCAGGCTGAAGGCGGCGCCGGCCGCGAGAGGAAGGTCTCCCGGCGAGCTGGGCGCCTCGTGATCGGGAAAGGCGGTGCCCCCGGGAAAGAACTCGTGCAGGAAGCGCTTGAGATGGTATTCGTGCGTGTCGCCGAGCAGGCCGCAGCGCTCGAAGAGACGCGCGCCGCTCAGGCCTGTTTCTCGACAGGCCTGCTCGAAAGCGCGCGTCTCGGGCTTGTTGCGATCGGGTGCGTAGAGCAGTTCGTCCTTTAGCGCTGCAATCTCACGCGGGCATTCGAAACGCACGAGCGTTGCCGTCCATTCGGAGACCTCGGCCTCGATACGCCGTCGCTTCTCGAGCGCGGCGAGCGCAAGACGCAAGGTCTCGGGCGCGGCTGCCTGGAAACGACCTTTGCCGCGCCGATGGAAGTAGATCGGCGCGCCGTGCAGCTTGAGCAGTATGCCCGTGGCCTCGACTGCGCTCGGCTCGCGCCCGACGTACTCGCGGGCGAGCACGCGAAAGTCGAATTCGCCGCTTGCGCAGCATTCCCAGAGGAATTGCAGGTCGACGCCGCCGGCATAGCGCTGTGCATCGCCGAGCAGATCGCCCGCTGCGGGCGCCTCGAAGCTCAGCAATACGTTGGCCGCCTTTACCTTCGAGCGGCGGCCGTGCGGACTTTCGACCTGAAACGACGCGGGCGCCTGGGCGAGTACGGTGCCGACCTTCAGCTCGCCCTCCTCCTCGTAGACGATGTGCACTTCAGTAGCCGGCGAAGCGCACGATCCGCGGCAAGTGCTCGGGGAAACTACCGAGGCTGTGGTCGCCGCCCTGGATCACGAGATGCTCGGCGCCCGCGTAGCGCTCGAGCGCCTGCCGATAATCGAGCATTTCGTCCCCGGTTTCGACGATCAGCAGATATCGGCCGCTCGTGCGCGGAACGTAGAGGTTGCGCCAAGCCTCGATATGGGCGGCCCTGAGGTCGTACGACTTGCCGGTGTAGAGATTCTTTTGCGGGCCGAGATAGGCGCGCAGGCCCACGTGCGGTTCGATCGCGGGGTTGAGCAGCACCGCCTTGCCGCCGTGTGTCTCGACGAGGTAGGTCGCATAAAAACCGCCGAGCGATGAGCCGACATAGCAGGTCCCCTCGCCGCGCGGCAGCGTCTCGACGAGCCGGATCGCGTCGTACGGTTCGGGAGGCAGGGCCGGGCAGACGAACTCGCCGCCCAGCCCGCGACTTTGCATGTAACGCTGCAGAACCTGCGCCTTATGGGATTGCGGTGAGGAGTTGAAGCCGTGCAGATAGACGATCACGCCGCCGCGCGGTCTCGAAGGCGATCGAGCAGCTTGGTCTGTATGCCGCCGAAGCCGCCATTCGACATGACGAGGATGTGATCGCCCGGACGGGCCTCAGCGACGATCGCGCGAATAAGCGCTTCCAGGTCTTCGATGCAGCGGGAACGCACCCCGAGCGGCGCAAAGACGGCGGGCGCATCCCATCCCAGCCCGGCGCTGTACACGTAGACCCGATCCGCGCCGATGAGACTCGCCGGCAGGGCGTTCTTCATGAGGCCGCGTTTCATCGTATTGGAGCGCGGCTCGAGCACGGCAATGATGCGCGCGCTCCCGACCCGTTCACGCAGCCCTTGGACGGTGGTTTGGATCGCGGTCGGATGGTGCGCAAAGTCGTCGTACACAGTCACGCCGCCCGCGCGCCCGCGCTCCTGCATGCGCCGGCGTACGCCGGAAAAGCGCGACAAGGCGTCGATCGCCTTCGCGGGTGACACCCCGACGTGGCGGGCGGCGGAAATGGCGGCGAGCGCGTTCGTTCTGTTGTGCGCGCCGAGCATTTGCCAACTGAGCCGCCCTACACGCTCGCCGGCGAAGAGCACGTCGAAGCTGCCATCCGAGTCCGGCGCTCCCGCCGTCCAGCCCTCCGGGACGGCGAAACGCTCTATCGGCGTCCAGGCTCCCTGAGTGAGCACACGCTTTAATGCCTCATCATCGCCGTTTACGACTAACAATCCCGCATGAGGAACGGTGCGCACCATATGGTGGAATTGCCGCTCGATCGCTACCAGATCGTTGAAGATGTCGGCATGATCGAACTCAAGATTGTTCAATATGGCGGTGCGTGGCCGGTAATGAATGAACTTTGAGCGCTTGTCGAAGAAAGCGGTGTCGTACTCGTCCGCCTCGATGACGAAGAGCTCGCTCTCGGTATGGCGGGCCGAAACCGGAAAGTCCTCTGGCACTCCGCCGATTAGAAATCCCGGCGCGCGGCCGTCGCACTCGAGGATCCAGGCGAGCATCGCGGTAACCGTCGTCTTTCCGTGTGTGCCCGCCACGGCGATCACATGGCGGCCCGCCAGGACATGCTCGGCGAGCCATTGCGGGCCCGAAACATAGCGATCACCGCGGTCGAGAATCGCCTCCATCAGTGGATTGCCGCGCGTAACCACGTTGCCGATCACCCAGAGGTCCGGCGCGAGCGACATCTGCGCTTCGCCAAAGCCTTCGGTGAGCTCGATACCGAGCGCCGCGAGCTGCTCGCTCATTGGCGGGTAGACGTTCGCGTCGCAGCCCGTCACGCGATAGCCCGCCGCGCTTGCGATGGCGGCGATGCCTCCCATGAACGTGCCGCAAATGCCGAGGATGTGAAGGTGCTGGGCCATTGCGGGAAGCGCCCGATTCTATTAGATGACCTATGATTGGACGGCCGCTATGGGCCGCAAGAGCAACCGCCACGCGACCATGCGCACCCGCCTCGCTGCGGCGGCGGCGCGCATCATGGCCGAGGACGGCATCGACGATTTCGCGCTTGCCAAGCGCAAGGCTGCGCGCCAGCTCGGTGCCGTCAACACCGAAGCGCTCCCGCGCAACGAGGAAATCGCGGCAGAACTGCAGGCCTACCGCGCGCTGTACCAGTCGGACGAGCATGCCGCGCGCATTGCGGAATTGCGCCGCGTCGCGCTTGATGCGATGCAGGCGCTCGCGCCCTTCACTCCTTACCTCACCGGCCCGGTCCTGAAGGGCACCGCAGGGCCCTACGCCGAGATTGATCTGCAGCTCTTTCCGGAGAGCGCCAAGGACCTTGAAATCTTTCTCGTCGACCGCGGCCTCGCTTTCACGACCCAGGAGGGGCGGCGATATTCCGGTGACCGCGCCCACGCCGCCAGTCTCATCAAGCTCGATTGGCAGGGCGTACCGCTGCGCATAGCGGTATTCGACGCGCGCGACGAAAGGCTCGCCCTGAAGAGTTCTCAAGCCGGCCGCGTCATTGAACGGGCCGGCATATCTGAAGTGAGCGCTCTCATCTACTCCGAAAATGACGTTAACGGACGGTAATTTCTAGGAACATGCAGGCAACTCTCATCAAGTGCGCGAACCGCAGCTAGCCCGTCGCTCGCGTCGCGAGGGCTTTTCACGTCCAATGCAGCGCTAGGCTAGAATCGCCGCCTTCTGCGGCGAAAAATCCTAAAAAGCCGGCTAATTGCAGGGAAGGCTCGTCCTCGATGGATCTGCGCAAGCTCAAGAAATTGATCGACCTCGTCCAGGAATCGGGTATCGCCGAGCTGGAGATCACAGAGGGCGAGGAGAAGGTCAAGATCGTAAAGGGCGGCGTGGCCAGCGCGGCGCCGGTGCCAAGCGCATCGACGGCGGCAGAGCGCCCAGCGTCCGCGGCCGCAGCGCCGACCGCGGCAGAGGCTCAACCCGCTCTGGAGGGCCATGTCGTCAAGGCGCCCATGGTCGGGACGTTCTATCGCTCTCCATCCCCGGACGCGAAGGCCTTCGTCGAAGTCGGCCAGGCGGTAAAGGAGGGCGACACCATCTGCATCATCGAGGCGATGAAGCTGATGAACGAGATCGAGGCCGACGCTTCAGGCACCGTCAAGGCGATCTTGGTCGAGAACGGCCAGCCGGTCGAATACGGCCAGCCGCTTTTCATCCTCGCCTAGATGTTCGAAAAGATCCTGATCGCCAACCGCGGCGAGATCGCGCTTCGCATACAGCGCGCCTGCCGGGAAATGGGCATCCGTACGGTCGTAGTCCATTCCGAGGCCGATACCGAGGCGAAGTACGTCAAACTCGCCGACGAATCGGTTTGCATCGGGCCGCCGCCCGCCGCCTCGAGCTATCTCAACATTCCGGCCATCATCAGCGCCGCGGAAGTGACCGATGCCGAGGCCATACACCCGGGCTACGGTTTTCTCGCCGAAAACGCCGACTTCGCCGAGAAAGTCGAGCGCTCGGGCTTCGTGTTCATCGGACCGCGGCCGGAAAACATCCGCCTGATGGGCGACAAGGTGAGCGCCAAGCAGGCCATGACCAAGGCCGGAGTGCCGACCGTGCCGGGCCCCGAGGGTGCGCTCCCCGACGACGGCAAGGAAATCGTGCGCATTGCCCGCAAGGTGGGCTACCCCGTAATCGTCAAGGCGGCCGGCGGTGGCGGGGGACGCGGCATGCGCGTCGTGCACACGGAGGCGGCGCTACTCAATGCCGTGAACATGACTAGAAGCGAGGCGCAGGCCGCATTTGCCAATCCAGTGGTGTATCTTGAAAAATATCTCGAGCGACCGCGTCACATCGAGATCCAGGTTCTCGCCGATGGGCAGAAAAACGCGGTGCACCTCGGCGAGCGCGACTGCTCACTGCAACGCCGCCACCAAAAGGTCATCGAAGAGGCGCCGGCGCCGGAGCTGGCCCTTAAGTTGCGCGATCGCATCGGCGAGCGCTGCGTGGATGCCTGCCGCAAGATTGGCTATCGCGGCGCCGGCACGTTCGAGTTCCTTTTCGAAGACGGCGAGTTCTACTTCATCGAGATGAACACGCGCATCCAGGTGGAGCACCCCGTGACGGAGATGATCACCGGCGTGGACCTGGTGCAGGAGCAGATTCGCATTGCGGCCGGCGAAAAGCTGCGCTTTCGTCAGAAGGACATCGTGCTGCGCGGCCACGCCGTCGAATGCCGCATCAACGCCGAGGATCCTTACCGCTTCACGCCATCGCCCGGGAAAATCACCTCGTACCACCCGCCGGGCGGCCCGGGCATCCGGGTCGACTCGCACGTCTACCAGGGCTATAGCGTGCCACCTTATTACGACTCCATGGTCGGGAAGGTGATTGCCTATGGCGCGAGCCGCGAGCAGGCAATCGCCCGTATGCGCATCGCCCTTTCGGAGATGGTCGTAGAGGGCATCCAGACCAACATCGCCCTGCATCGCGAGCTGTTGAACGACACGCGCTTCGTGCGCGGCGGTGTGTCGATCCATTACCTCGAGCAAAAGCTGGCGCAGGAGCAGACGAAGAAGAAATAAATGGCCTTGCTCGAGTTGCGCGTGGAGCTCGCCCCGCGGGCCGCCGAGCTCTTGAGCGAGGCGCTGCTCGAGCTGGGAGCGCACTCCGTCGACATGGGGACGCCGGAGTCCGAGAGTGTCGTGCTGAGCGCGATCTTTCCGGAAAGTGCTGATCCCGCTCGCGCACTACGTCTCGCGCTCGAAACCTGCGGCCAGCAAGCCGCGCCGGTATTTACTGTTCGGGCGTTCGCCGATGAGGACTGGGTGCTGCGCAGTCAATCCCAGTTTCTGCCGGTTCGCATCGGACGGATCTGGGTGGGCGCGAGCTGGCACGAGCCGGCAGACGCGCCGGTCAAGTTGCGCATCGATCCCGGCCTCGCTTTCGGCACTGGCAGCCATGCCACAACACGCCTCATGCTCGGCTTTCTCGATCGCACGATCGAAGGCGGCGAACGCGTGCTCGATTACGGATGCGGCTCCGGCATACTCGCCATCGCTGCGGCGAAGCTCGGGGCGCGACATGTCGACGCCGTTGACATCGATCCAGCGGCGATCGCCGTCACGCACGAGAACGCACGCGCGAATGGCGCCCCTGTGCGGGCCTGCCTGCCCGAAGCCCTGCCGCCGGGCCGCTATGATGTCCTGGTGGCCAACATCCTTGCCCGCCCCCTTATCGAGCTCGCGCCGGCGCTTGCCGGTCACGCGCGGGCCGGGGCCGCCGTGGCGCTCGCCGGCGTACTTGCTCCGCAGTCGACGGACGTGCTCGCCGCCTATGCCCAGGACTTCGCCCTGGCGGTTGCGGCGCAGAAGGAGGGCTGGACACTGCTCTGTGGTGTTCGCCGGTGAGCCTCGTTACGCGCTGCCCGGTGTGCGGCACCGCTTTTCGCGTGCAGAGCTCGCAGCTCGCCGCGCAGTCCGGCACGGTGCGTTGCGGCAAGTGCGGCGGCGTATTCAACGGCGTGGCGGCATTGGTCGATGAAGCGGAGGAACGCCTCGCCTTCGAACCGTCGCCGCAACTCGGACTGTTCGATCCGGGACGCCGTCCCGCCCAGACGCCCGCGGCGGCGAGCGCGCACACCGTGCCGGATTTTCTTGCCGGCGAAGGGCGCTCAGGCGGCGCCGTCTGGCTCTGGCGCATCGCTGCGTTACTCGCTTCGCTCGCGATTGCTGCACAAATCGCTTATCGATTTCGCGCCGAGATCGCCGGCCTCGCGCCGCAAACGCGCGCCGCGCTCGCCGCGATGTGCCGAACGCTGCGCTGCGACCTGCCGCTGCCACGCCGCCCGGAGCTCATGAGCATCGACTCCTCGGAACTGCAGGCCGATTCGCGTCGCGAAGGCCTCATCGCGTTGAACGCCGTCATTCGCAACCGCGCGCGCTTCGCGCAGGACTATCCGGCCCTCGAACTCACGCTGACGGACGACAATGATCGGCCGGTCCTGCGGCGCGTGCTCAAACCGCGCGAGTATCTCGGCCCATCGGCCGACGAGAGCGCAATGCGCGAGGGCATCGCACCAGCCGGGGAGGCGCAGCTGCGCATCTATCTCGATACCGGACGCTCGCACGCGACCGGCTACCGCCTGTACCTCTTCTATCCGCTATGACCATTCTCGTCACCGGCTCGATCGCATACGACACGATCATGGTGTTCCCGGATCGCTTCCGCCACCACCTGCTTGCCGATCAGCTGCACATCCTCAACGTGTGCTTCCTTACGCCCGAGATGCGCCGCGAGTACGGCGGCACCGCGGGCAACATCGCCTACAACCTCAAGCTTCTCGGCGATGAGCCGCTGACCATGGCTACGGTAGGCGAGGACGTCGGCCCCTATCTCGAGCGCTTGCGCGGCCTTGGCATCGGGACCAAGCTGCTCAAACTGATTCCCGGTCAGTTCACCGCGCAGGCGTTCATCACGACCGACCTGGACGACAACCAGATCACAGCCTTTCATCCCGGGGCGATGAACCACGCGCACGAGAACCACGTTACACGCGGGCTCGGCGCGAAGCTTGCCATCATCGCGCCCGACGGTAAGGAAGGCATGCTGCAGCATGCGCGCGAGTGCGCCGAGCACAGTATTCCGATGATGTTCGACCCGGGCCAGGGCTTGCCGATGTTTTCGCCGCAGGAACTGCGCGGATTTTTGCAAGTGGCGCATTACGTCGCAGTCAACGACTACGAGGGCAAGCTGCTTGAAGAGCGCACGGGGAAGCGGCTGGAGGAGCTCGCGCGAGGGGTGAAAGCCCTCGTGCGGACAATGGGCGCCAACGGATCAATCATCATCGCGAGCGGTAAACGCTACGAGGTACCGTGCGTTGAAGCAGAGGCGGTAGTCGATCCGACGGGTTGCGGCGACGCCTATCGTGCGGGATTGCTCTATGGCATAGCGCACGGTTGGGACTGGCCGAGCACGGGTAAACTAGCGGCTTTAATGGGGGCGATCAAAGTCGCGCGGCGCGGCGCGCAGAACCATGCGGCCACGCGCGACGAGATCGAGGCGCGGTACAGGCGCGCCTTCGGCTACTCACCGTGGAAAGGATAGGCAGCGTGAAGAAAGGGATTTTGGCGTTGGTTCTGGGGATGCCGCTCGCGGGTTGCATAACCCACGAATCGGCGAACGTTTATAGCAAGCACGAAGCGGGACGAGAGCAGACGGTCCGCATGGCGACCGTCGACTCGGTGCGCAAAGTGATGCTCGAAGGCAGCCAATCGGGGTTGGGCGCGGCTGCCGGCGGTGCGGTCGGCGGCATAAGCGGCGCCCAGGTCGGCCATGGCGCCGGGTCGAGCGTGGCCGCTGTACTGGGCGGCGTAGCCGGCGGCGTGGCGGGTAACGCGCTCGAGCACAAGGCGACGACCAAAGATGCGCTCGAGATCACCGTGAAGCTCGATAGCGGCGAATATCGTGCCATCGTGCAGGAGGCCGATCAGCAGTTCACGCCGGGGCAGCGCGTCCGGCTGCTCAGCTCCGGCGGCGTGACTCGCGTCAGTCCCTAGTCGAGCGCGCGGCGGATCATCGCCGCGTATTCTGAAAGCTTATCTCGTGGCGGATTTTTCGCAGGCCAGGCGAGCGCCATGCCATCGCCGTCGTACCGCGGCACGAGGTGCATGTGGTAATGAAATACCGTCTGCCAGGCAGCTTTGCCGTTCGCCTGATACACCGAGAGGCCCTGCGGCTTGAACGCGTCGCGGATGGCGCGCGCCACGCCCGCCGCAGTCGTTAACAACGCCCCGGCCAGTGCGTCGTCAAGCGCGTAGATGTTCTCGGCATGAGCCTTGGCGGCGACCAGGACATGACCAGGATTGACCTGTCCCGCGTCCATGAAGGCGATAGTCAGTTCGTCCTCGTAGACCACTGCCGCGGGAATTTCCTTGGCGACGATGCGGCAAAACACGCAGTCGCTCATGAGTCCTCCCCACTGGATCGCCCGGCGCGGCAGGCGACCGAGTACAGGCTGCGGTCCTCGAGCCGCATGGCGGTGAGCTCACCGCCCCAGACGCAGCCGCTGTCCAGCGCCGCAAGCTGCGGCGTCAACTTTCGTCCAAGGGCGGACCAATGCCCGCAGATGATCGGCACTTCATCGGGCGCGCGCAGCTCGAACCACGGCCGGTAGCCCGGCGGCGCTTCGTTACCCTTGGCGCGGAAATCCATCCGGCCTTCGCGCGTGCAGAAGCGAAGGCGCGTCATCGCGTTCACGATGGCGCGCAGCCGGTCCCAGCCGGCGAGCGCATCGTTCCACTGCTCGGGCCGGCTGCCATACATGTTGGCGAGAAACTCGCGATAGCCGGGCGCGGCCAAGGCGCGCTCGACTTCGCGCGCGAGATCGAGCGCTTTGGCGACGCTCCATTGCGGCACGAGCCCGGCATGAATCATGGCGTAGCCGTGCTGCGCATGCATCATCGGTCGAGTGCGGAGCCAGTCGACGAGTTCGCGCCGATCCGGCGCGGCAAGAACGTCGTGAAAACTGTCGTCCTTGCGCGGGTGCTCGAAGCCTTCATGCTGCGTGACAAGGTGCAAGTCATGGTTGCCAAGGACCACCACGGCACGCGCGCCGAGCGAGCGCACGAAGCGCAGCACCTCGAGCGATTGCGGGCCACGGTTGACGAGATCGCCGACGAACCACAATTCGTCTTGCTCGCGGAAGCCGAGCTTCGCGAGCAGTGCATGCAGCTCGGCAAAGCATCCCTGTACGTCGCCGATCGCGTAAGTCGCCATTGGGGTTAGAAGCTGGCGTCGAGCCTTCGATACTGTATCGCCTCTGCGACGTGCTCTGCACTGATCGTCGTCGCGCCGGCGAGGTCGGCGATGGAGCGGGCAACGCGCAAGACGCGATGATAGGCGCGCGCCGAGAGAAGCAGCCGTGCCAGCGCGTGGCGCAGAAGCTCGGCGGCTTCCCGGCCGGTCGCGCATAACTGATCGATTTCCCTGCTGCCGAGCAGGGCGTTCGGCTTACCTTGACGAGCGATCTGCGCCTCGTGTGCGCGCGCGACCCGCGCCGCCACGGCCGCCGAGGATTCGCCGGGCAGCCCGGCAAGGAGGTCGCTGTCGCGCGGCGCGGCAACCTCGAGCTTGATGTCGATGCGGTCGGCGAGCGGCCCAGACACCCGCCCGCGATAACGCGCGATACGTTCGGGCGTACATCGACAGCGGCCCGTGCGATCGCCGCAGTGTCCGCAGGGACAGGGGTTCATCGCCGCGATGAGCTGGAAGCGCGCCGGGAACTGCACCTGGCGCGCGGCGCGCGAGATCGCAACGCGGCCGCTTTCGATCGGTTCGCGCAGAGCTTCGAGCACGTCGCGGTCGAACTCCGGCAGCTCGTCGAGGAAAAGCACGCCGTGATGCGCGAGCGAAATCTCACCGGGACGCGGCAGGTTGCCGCCGCCGACGAGCGCGGCGGCCGAAGCGCTGTGATGTGGTGCGCGGAACGGTCGCTCACCCCAGCGCGTGACGTCGAATCCGCCGCTCGAAACGGAATGCACGGCGGCAACCTCGAGTGCCTGCGCCTCGCAGAGCGGCGGCAAGACACCCGGAAAGCGCATCGCGAGCATCGACTTCCCCGTGCCCGGCGGTCCGATCATGAGTACGCTGTGCCCGCCCGCCGCAGCCACTTCAAGGGCGCGCTTGGCCTGCTGCTGACCTTTCACTTCACTGAAATCGGGATAGGCCGGCCGTGCGAGCGGGACAGCGCAGCCGTATTCCGAGAGCCGGGCTTCGCCGGCAATATGCGCTACGACCTCGAGCAGGGACTTTGCCGGCAATATGCGCGCGCCTTGGGCGAGTGCAGCCTGCGGTGCATTGCCGTGCGGCAGCACAAACGCGCGTCCGGCGCTGCGCGTCGACAGCGCCATGGCAAGCGCTCCGCGCACCGGTCTCAGTTCGCCGGTGAGCGAAAGCTCTCCGGCAAACTCCTGTCCTTCGAGCGCTTCGGGCGCGAGCTGCCCGCTTGCCGCAAGGATGCCGAGAGCGATCGGCAGGTCGAAGCGGCTGGAATCCTTGGGCAGCTCCGCCGGCGCCAGATTCACAGTGATGCGGCGTGCGGGAAATTCGAAGTGCGCATGGTTCAGCGCCGCACGCACGCGATCGCGGGCTTCGCGGACTTCCGCATCCGGCAGCCCGACGATGTGGAATGAAGGCAGGCCGGGCCCGAGATGCACTTCCACGCTCACCTCGGGCGCGTCGATGCCCGCGAGCGCGCGGCTCGCTACCGTAGCGACTGTCATGACTCGCCTCGTCCCCTAGGCGAGCAACGTCTTTGGGGCCTTGCCGTTTACCGCGGCGAGCTGCCGTTGCGCCGCTCGATGTCCGCGAGGCGCGCCTCGAGTGCGGCGAGGCGGGCCTGCGCCGCCTCGAGCAGGCGCTTCTGCACGTCGAATTCGTCGCGCATGACGAGGTCCATGCGGTCGAACCAGCTCGCCAGCAGCGCGCGCAGGTTTTTCTCGATGTCCTGCGCGGGTGAATTGCGCAGCGCCTCGTCGATGCGCGCGCTCAGCTCTTCAAAAAGGTGCTTCTCGGCCATCACGCATACGTTAGCACCGCGCCAATGCACCGGCAGCGGGCACAGGGCGCGCGTGCGCGCACCGTGTGAGGGCGCGAACATGGTTGCTCCGTTGCAAGCGTCTGAATACGTTGAAGTAATGCAATGGCACAGGAGATGCTACTCACCGGCGGCATTTCCTATCCACCTCAGGGAGAGCATCAAATGCGCAAGTTCGTCATTCCGTTGGCGCTCATAGCGTCGGCTTCCATGTCGCTGACAGCCGCCGCGCAGCAAGCGGCACCGACCCCACCCCCCGTCACCGGCAACATGACGCTGGTTAGCGATTACCGGTTCCGCGGCATCTCGCAAACGATCGGTCACCCGGCAATTCAGGGCGGCTTCGATTATGCGCATGCGAGCGGCCTGTACCTCGGCAACTGGAACTCCAATGTCTCTTCCGCGGCTGGCTATCCCGGGGGCAGCATCGAGATGGACTTCTATGGCGGCTACAAGAAGGCCTTTGGCGATCTGGGGCTGGATGTTGGCGCCATCTATTACTACTACCCGGGTAGTGAGGCGTCGCTTCTAGGCATGGCGAATCCGCATAGCACGAGCACCAACTCAGGCACGGTGCACAACTTCGAGGGCTACATCGGCGGCAGCTGGAAATGGCTGTCGTTGAAGTGGTTCCATGCATTCAGCGATTACTTCCTGGTGCCGGACACCAAGGGTACTAACTACCTCGACTTTTCGGCGACGTACGACCTCGGCAGGGGTTGGGGCGCGGTCGGTCACATTGGCCGGCTGAAGGTCCATAACTTCAGCGAGGCGAATTACACCGACTACAAGCTGGGCGCGACGAAGGATCTCAGCGGGTGGCTGTTCGGCGCTGCATTGGTCGGCACAAACGCAAAAGGCAACGCCGGCGAGCCGTACGGCTTCTTCAAAGCGAGTGGCGGCACATACGATGCCGGCAAGACGACGGTGGTGCTGTCCGTAGGAAAAACGTTCTGAGGCCAACAGGGCGGCCGCGCGGCCGCCCAATGGAGACCCGCATGAAACTCGTAACGGCAATCATCAAACCCTTCAAGCTCGACGAAGTCCGCGAAGCGCTGTCCGCGATCGGCGTGCAGGGCATCACCGTCACGGAAGTAAAGGGCTTTGGCCGGCAAAAGGGCCACACCGAGCTCTATCGCGGCGCCGAGTATGTCGTCGACTTCCTCCCCAAGGTGAAGATCGAGGCAGCGGTCAAGTCGGAGATGCTCGAGCAGGCGATCGAGGCCATCGAAAAATCGGCGAACACCGGCAAGATCGGCGACGGCAAGATCTTCGTGTTCGAGCTCGAGAAGGTCATCCGCATCCGCACCGGCGAAACCGATGCGGCCGCGCTTTAAGGAGAACATGATGAAGAAACTGTGTGCATTTCTCACCGTGCTGCTGTCGCTCGCGTTTGCCGGCGTGACGCTTGCGCAGGACAAGGCGGCCGCGCCGGACAAGCCCGCGGCGGAAGCGAAAAAGGATGATGCCAAAGCCGCGGAAGCAAAGCCGGCAGAGGCAAAACCGGCGCCGACCCCCAACAAGGGTGACATCGCTTGGATGCTGACCTCGACGGCGCTTGTGCTGATGATGAGCGTGCCCGCGCTCGCGCTGTTCTACGGCGGTATGGTGCGCTCGAAGAACGCACTCTCCATGCTCATGCAGGTGTTCGTCGTCTTCTCGCTGGTGACCGTGCTGTGGTGCATCTATGGCTATAGCCTGGCTTTCACCGAGGGCAACAAGTTCTTCGGCGGCTTCGATCGTGTGTTCCTCAAGGGGGCGACGGATGCTATGGCGGCGACCTTCTCGAAAGGCGTCGTGCTGCCCGAGCTCGTGTACGTCGCCTTTCAGGCGACATTCGCGGCCATCACTTGCTGCCTGATCCTAGGAGCGATCGCCGAGCGGGCGAAGTTCTCCGCCGTGCTCGCGTTCATCGTCCTCTGGTTCACCTTTAGCTACGCGCCGATCGCACACATGGTGTGGTACTGGGCCGGGCCGGACGCCTATACATCGGCGAAGGTCGTAGATGAGGTGAACGCCAAAGCAGGATGGCTGTGGCAAATGGGCGCGCTCGACTTCGCGGGCGGGACGGTGGTGCACATCAACTCGGGAATCGCCGGTCTCGTCGGTGCCTACCTCATCGGCAAGCGCATCGGCTACGGCAAGGAAGCAATGCCGCCGCACAACCTTACGCTGACGATGATCGGTGCCGCGCTCCTCTGGACGGGCTGGTTTGGCTTCAACGCAGGCTCTGCCCTTGAAGCGAATGGCAGTGCTGCACTCGCGTTCATGAATACGTATCTCGCCACTGCCTGCGCCGTCCTCGCGTGGATTGCCGCCGAAGCGCTTCTCAAAAGCAAGCCATCCATGCTCGGCGCCGCTTCGGGCGCCGTAGCCGGACTCGTGGCTATCACTCCGGCCGCCGGCAACGTCGGTATCCCGGGCGCATTCGTCATCGGGTTGGCAGCCGGCTTTGTATGCTTCTGGGGCGTGAACGGGCTCAAGCGCATGCTGGGAGCGGACGATTCGCTGGATGTCTTCGGCGTCCACGCCACTGGCGGTATCCTCGGCGCGCTTCTGACTGGCGTTTTCAACGCGCCGAGCTTGGGCGGTCCGAGCTTCCCGGTCGATTGGTTCACAGGCACGTTGGTGAGCGCGGCCGACTACTCGATCTCCGGCCAGTTGTGGATTCAAGCGAAGGCCGTGATCGTGACGCTCGTGTGGTCGGGCATCGTGGCAGCGATCGCGTACAAATTAGTCGACCTGACGATCGGGTTGCGTGTCAGCGAAGAAGACGAGCGCGAAGGACTCGATACGGCGGCGCACGGCGAGGCTGCCTATCGCATGTAACGGGTCTCACGACACCCAGAAGGGCGCCGCGGCGCCCTTTTTTATTGTGTCAGCTTGCCGAGGAGCGAGAGAAGCTGCATGCGTTCGGCTTCACTCAGGCGTTCGGCGACACGCCGCTCGTGCCGCTCGATGCGCTGGCGCAGGCGCACGACGAGCGCGCGGCCGGAGCGCGTCAGCCACAGGCCGTTCGTGCGCCGATCAAGGCCGCGCCGGCGTTCGATGAGGCCGCGCTCCTCGAGCGAGTCGACCACCCCGACCATCGTCGAGCGATCGAGATGCACGGCCTCGGCCAGCCTGCCCTGCGCCACGCCGGGATTCGCCTCGATCAGGAGCAGGATTCCGGCGCGCCCCGGGGAGACGTCGCCCACGGTAGCGGCGAAATCGCGAAATACCGTCTGCTGCGCGAGGCGCAGCCGGTAGCCGATGAGCTGCGGCAGGATGCCGGGATGCAGGCGCCCGCCCGCGCGCTTTGCTTGTTTGGCTGCCAAACGTTCGCGCCATCGTACACGGAATAGAATTGCGGGTTTTCGAGGAAGCCGATGGATTACGCAATTTCGCTGTGGACACCGCCGGCGCTGCCGATCGCCGGATCAAACCAGCAATTTCCCGTGCGCCGAATCTTCTGCGTCGGACGCAACTACGCCGAGCACCAGAAAGAAATGGGCGGCGATGGCCGCGAGACCCCCTTCTTCTTCCTGAAGAGCGAGTTCGCGCTCATGCCGCGCGGCGGCACCGTGCACTATCCCGCAAAAACGTCCAATTATCACTATGAGACGGAGCTCGTCGTGGCGCTTCACAGAGGCGGGCGCCGCATCGATGCCAAGCGTGCCAACGACCATGTATTGGGCTACGCGGTAGGCCTCGACATGACGCGCCGCGACCTGCAGCAGTGGGGCAAAGACCACGGCCGGCCGTGGGACTTCGGCAAGAATTTCGACGAATCGGCGCCCTGCAGCGAGCTCTTCCTCGCAGCCAAGATCGGTCATCCCTCAAGGGGCGCGATCTGGCTTCACGTGAACGGCAAACAACGCCAAAAGGCCGATCTCGCCGACATGATCTGGTCGGTGCCCGAGCAGATCGCCTTCCTCTCCGAGCACTACACGCTTGAGCCCGGCGATGTCATTTTCACCGGGACTCCCGCCGGCGTCGGACCCGTCAAGCCGGGCGATGACCTGCTCGCAGGCATCGACGGCGTCACAGAGCTCAAGGTGAAGATCGCGCCTGCGCTGTGAAGCTTTACACGTACTTCCGCAGCTCGGCGGCCTTTCGCGTTCGCATTGCGCTCAACCTGAAAGGACTCGCCTACCAGCCGGTGTTCGTGCACCTCGCGAAAGGCGAGCATCGCGAGCGGCAATACATCGAAGTCAATCCGCAGGGGCTGGTGCCGACGCTCGAGCTCGACGACGGCGCGCGTCTCGTCCAGTCGCTCGCCATCATCGAATGGCTGGACGAGAAGCACCCGCGGCCGGCCCTCATTCCGTCTGATGCGCTCGCGCGCGCGCGTGTGCGCTCGCTCGCCTATCTCATCGCCTGCGAGATCCACCCGCTCAATAACCTGCGCGTGCTGCAGCATCTGAAGCGCGCGCTCGGCCAGACGCAGGAGCAGATCGACACCTGGTACCGGCACTGGATCGCCGACGGTCTCGCCAAGCTCGAAGCCGAGCTTTCCCGCCCGGAAGGCGGCAAGTTTTGCCAAGGTGACTCGCCCACACTGGCGGACTGCTGCCTCGTGCCGCAGATCTTCAATGCCAAGCGCTATGGCTGCGACCTGGCGCCTTATCCCAACACCATGCGCGCGTTCGACGCCTGCATGAAGCTCGAGGCCTTCGATCGCGCCCAGCCTTCCAAGCAGCCCGACGCGGAGTAGCGCATGCCGAACATCACGACGTACCGCAGACCGTACTGGAACACGCAGCCCGAGTACCTCTTTCCGAGATATGCCTCGACCGTGAAGCGCGCGCCGACGCAGCCGCTTGTCTTGCTGCCGCACACGCTTTCCGAGGTCACGGCGCCCGTTTTCGGCTATGACGAGGTGAAGCCCGGCGACGCCGATCTCACCAAGCAGCACAAAGGCGAGCCGCAGGGCGAGCGCATCGTCGTAAGCGGGCGCGTACTCGACGAGAACAGCAAGCCTGTGGCAAACATGCTGGTCGAGATCTGGCAGGCAAATGCGGCGGGGCGTTACAACCACCGCGTCGACCAGCACGATGCGCCGATTGATCCAAACTTTACCGGAGCGGGGCGCTTCCTGACCGACAAGGACGGCAACTACCGCTTCATGACGATCCGACCGGGCGAGTATCCCTGGCGCAACCACTACAACGCCTGGCGACCGGCGCACATCCACTTTTCACTCTTCGGTCATGCACTCGTGCAGCGACTCGTGACGCAAATGTATTTCCCGGGCGACCCGCTGCTCGACTACGACCCGATGTTCACCTGCGTCGCCGACGAAAAGGCGCGCCAGCGCCTGGTTTCGAGCTTCGACTGGGAGAACACCATCCCGGAGTACGCGCTCGCCTATCGCTTCGACATCGTGCTGCGCGGGCGGGACGTAACGCCGATGGAGAGCCGCCGATGAGCCTGCGCGCCAGCACTTCCCAGACGATCGGGCCGTACCTGCGCATTGGCCTCGAATGGATGCAGATCGAGGACCTCGCGCCGCGCGGCGTGGCGGGCGAGCGCTTCACCATCCGCGGGCGCGTCACCGACGCCGACGGCAAGCCGGTCAACGACGCGGCCGTAGAGATTTGGCAGGCGAACAGCCATGGCCGTTATGCGAGCCCCGAAGATCGCCAGGACAAGCCGCTCGAAGCCAACTTCCGAGGCTACGGGCGCTCGCTGACCGACGACGAGGGCGCGTTTCGCTTCAGCACCATCAAGCCGGGCCGCGTTCCAGGTCCGGGCACCAGCGTTCAGGCACCGCACCTCAACGTCACGATTTTCATGCGCGGCCTGCTGAAGCACCTCATGACGCGCATGTATTTCCCGGACGATCCGGCGAACGCGACCGATCCCGTCATCGCTCTCGTGGCTGCCGAGCGTCGGCCGACGCTGATTGCGCGGCGCGTCGGCGAGAGCAGCCTGGAGTGGAACGTCGTCCTTCAGGGCAAGAACGAAACGGTGTTCTTCGATTTCTGAGCCTCGAGCTCATCTTTAGCGACGAGCGCTGCGCGGCAGCGCTTGCCGACGACAGGCTGCTCGCCGCCATGGCGCAATTCGAAGCCGCGCTTGCACAAGCGTGCGTCGATTGCGGTGTTATCTCACCGTCGGCAGCGTGTGCCATCGCGCAAGTCTGCGAGGGCGCGAAATTCGATGCAATAGCGCTTGCTCGTGAAGCGCGTGACGCGGGCACGCTCGCCATCCCTTTCGTCAAGGCGCTCACGCGGCAGGTGCGCTCGCTCGCACCGAATGCCGCGCGCTTCGTTCACTTCGGCGCGACGAGCCAGGATGTCATCGACAGTGCGGCCGTGCTTTGCGTGCGCAATGCGAGCGCCCGGCTGATCGACCTCGGGCAAGGGCTCGGCGATGCGCTCGTCGGCCTCACCCGACGCTATCGAGATACGCCGATGCTCGCGCGCACGCTGCTGCAGCCGGCCGCGCCTGTGCCGCTCGGCTGGAAGACAGCAATGTGGCTCGCGCCTCTCGCGCGTGCCTTGCCGGCCTTCCGTCAAGCGGCTGCGGATGCGTGCGTGCTTCAATTCGGCGGCGCAAGCGGCACGCTTTCCGCGTTCGGCGAGCATGCCGGCCGCGTCGCTGATGCGCTGGCGAAGTGTCTCGCGCTCGAGCGACGCGTCACGTGGCACAGCGCGCGCGACGGATTCGCGCGGCTTGGGGCTGAGGCCGCGTTGTTAGCGGGCCTTGCGGCCAAGATCGCGGGCGATGTCGCGCTTCTCATGCAAGCGGAAGTCGGCGAGCTCGCCGAACCGGCCGGACCGGATCGCGGCAGCTCTTCCAGCATGCCGCACAAACGCAATCCGGCGCTGTCGCTGCTCGCGCTGGAAGCTGCGCGCCGCACTCCGGGGCTTGCCGCGACGCTACTGAATCAACTGACGACCGAGCATGAGCGCGGGCTCGGCCAATGGCAGAGCCAGTGGTTCACCTTACGCGAGCTCCTGTGCGCGAGCGCGAGTGCGCTCGCGGCCATGCTTGAGGTCGTGCGCGGGCTGCAGGTCAATGCGCAGGCGATGAGCGCGAACATCGAGCGCATGAACGGCCTCGTCTTTTCCGAGGCCGTAGCCTTACGCCTCACGCGCGCAACGGCAGATCGGCTGGTTGCGCAGGCGGTACGCGAAGAGCGTCACCTGCGCGAGGTCATGCGCGACGATGACGACGTTACGCGCGAGCTCCCCGACTCGGAAATCGACGCGCTTTTCGAACCGGGTCGCAGCTACGGCAGCGCGAGCGAGATGATCGAGTGCGTGCTTGCCGACTGGTCTAGCGCGCGCGGAAGCGCTCCTTGAGCTCCTCCGGGATCGACTCGCCCTTCATCGGCGTTCCGGGTCCGCCGACGTGCCGCCCCCACACGCGCGTCTCCTTGGCGCGGGCGAGTGGCGTCTCGTCGCTACGCACGATGTCGTGCTCGACAACGAACGACTTGCCGCCGAAGCGCGCAATGCGCGAGCGCACCTCGCAACGATCGCCTTGCAGCGCGGGAGCGAGAAACTGGCATTCCGCGGAGACGAGCGGCATCGCCATGTGTTCCACCTTCATCCAAGCGGGCCCATACCCGGCCGCTTCGAACAGCGCCCAGCTGGCGGCGTCGATCCAGCGGAAATAGTTCGGGTAGAAGATGATGCCCGCGGGATCGCAATCACCCCAATGCACCTGGCATGGGAAGCGGCCGACAATCGAGCGAAATTCGGCGCCCACGGGAGCCGGCGATTATAAGGGCCGCCGGTTGACACCTGGAAAAGCTGTGGGCAGACTCCCACGGTCGCGCCGATTTGAAGTTCAGCTTGCGGGCGCGTTACAAATTCCGCTAAAGAGACGCGTCCGCAAGGCCCGTTTCGCGCAAAGCTGAACGGGCTTTTGTTCGGAGCGTCATGCCGCCTCAATCGCGCGCCAGCCTGGAAGCATTACTTCGCCGCCGCATCGTCCTGCTGGACGGCGCCATGGGCACCATGATCCAGCGCGCGCGCCTTGCCGAGGAGGACTACCGCGGCGAGCGCTTCCGCGACTGGCCGCGCGAGCTGCGCGGACACAACGACCTGCTCTCGCTCACGCAGCCGCGGCTCGTGCGCGATATCCATGCGCAATACCTGCAGGCCGGCGCCGACATCATCGAGACCAATACCTTCAATTCGACAGCGGTGGCGCTCGCCGATTACGGCATGCAGTCGCTCGCGCGCGAGCTCAACCGCGCCGCGGGGCGGCTTGCGAAAGACGCGGCGCGCGAGTGGGCGTCGCGCACACCCGAGCAGCCGCGCTTCGTCGCCGGCGTGCTCGGGCCGACCAACAAAACCGCGTCGATTTCCCCCGACGTCAACGATCCTGGATTCCGCGCCATCCGCTTCGATGAGCTGGTCGCCGCCTACACGGAGGCGATCGAGGGGTTGCTCGAGGGCGAGGTCGACCTCCTGCTCCTCGAAACCGTTTTCGATACGCTGAACGCCAAGGCCGCCATTTACGCCATCGAGGCGACGTTCGAGAGACACGGGCTTCGGCTGCCGCTCATCGTGTCAGGCACGATCACCGACGCCTCCGGCCGCACGCTGTCCGGCCAGACGGCCGAAGCGTTCTACAACTCCATTCGCCATGCGCGAGCGCTCGCCGTGGGGCTGAATTGCGCACTCGGCGCGAAGGAACTGCGGCCTTACGTGGAAGAGCTCGCGCGGCTCGCCGAGACCTTCACCTCCTGCCATCCGAATGCCGGCCTGCCCAATGCCTTCGGCGAATACGAGGACACCCCGGAATCGATGGCGGGGCAGCTGGCCGAATGGGCGCGCGCAGGCTGGATCAACATCGCGGGGGGCTGCTGCGGCACCACGCCGGAACACATTGCGGCGATGGCCGAGGGTTTGCGCGGCATTACGCCGCGCGAGCCGCAGCCCAGGCTAGCGGCCCTGCGCCTCGCCGGCCTCGAGCCGCTCAACGTGGATGAGCGCTCGCTTTTCGTCAACGTCGGCGAGCGCACCAACGTCACCGGTTCGCGCGCGTTTGCGCGGCTCGTGCTCGCCGGTGACTACGCAGCTGCGCTCAGCGTCGCTCGCCAGCAGGTCGAAAACGGCGCCCAGATCATCGACGTCAACATGGACGAGGCGATGCTGGATTCGCAGAAGGCGATGAGCACTTTCCTCAGCCTGGTCGCCGCCGAGCCCGACATCGCGCGCGTGCCGCTGATGATCGACAGTTCGCGCTGGGATGTCATCGAGACCGGCCTGAAATGCGTGCAGGGCAAGCCGGTGGTCAATTCGATCTCTCTCAAGGAAGGCGAAGCCGAGTTCCTGCGCCAGGCGCGGCTCTGCCGGCGCTACGGGGCCGCCGTCGTGGTCATGGCGTTCGATGAGAAAGGCCAGGCCGACACCCTCGAGCGGCGCATCGCCGTATGCCGCCGTGCGCACGAGCTGCTCACCGAATCGGCGTTTCCCGCCGAAGACATCATCTTCGACCCGAACATTTTCGCCATTGCCACCGGGCTGGATGAGCACGCGCGCTACGGCCTGGATTTCATCGATGCGGTGCGCTGGATCCGCCAGAGCCTTCCGTGCGCCAAGGTGTCGGGCGGCGTGTCGAACCTCTCGTTCTCCTTCCGCGGCAATGATGCCGTTCGCGAGGCGATGCACACTGCGTTTCTCTACCACGCCATCCGCGCCGGCATGTCAATGGGCATCGTCAATGCAGGCCAGCTCGGCGTGTACGAGGAGCTCGATGCCGAGCTGCGCGAGCATGTCGAGGACGTGATTTTCAACCGGCGGCCAGATGCGACCGAACGGTTGATTGAACTTGCCAGCCGTGTCAAGGCCGACGTCAAGGAGACGGGCAAGGAGGAAGCATGGCGCGCCGGAACGGTGGAGGAGCGCCTCGCCCATGCATTGGTCAACGGAATTTCGGCGTACATCATCGCCGATACGGAGGAGGCACGACTGAAGTGCGCGCGGCCGATCCAGGTGATCGAAGGCCCGCTCATGGACGGCATGAACATCGTCGGCGATCTCTTCGGTGCGGGCAAGATGTTCCTGCCCCAGGTGGTCAAGTCGGCACGCGTGATGAAACAGGCGGTGGCGCACCTGGTCCCCTTCATCGAGGCGGAAAAGGCGCTTTCGGGAGACGCGGCGCGAAGCAAAGGCCGCATCGTGCTCGCGACGGTCAAGGGCGACGTGCACGATATCGGCAAAAACATCGTAGCCGTCGTCCTTCAATGCAATAACTACGACGTCCTTAACCTCGGGGTCATGGTGCCCGCGCAAACCATCCTCGAGACGGCACAGCGCGAAAAAGCGGATGCCGTCGGGCTCTCCGGCCTCATCACGCCGTCACTCGAGGAAATGGCGCACGTTGCGCGCGAGATGGAACGACTGCAGCTCGAGCTGCCGCTGCTGATTGGCGGCGCAACGACTTCGCGGGCGCATACTGCCGTCAAGATTGCGCCCAACTATTCCGGCCCGGTCGTCTACGTACCGGACGCCTCGCGCAGCGTGTCGACCGTCCAAGGTTTGCTTGGCGATTCGCATGACCGCTACGTCGCGCAGTTACGCGCGGACTACGAGAAGATACGTGCCCAGCACAGCCAAAAGGCGGGCCCGGGGCCGCTTCATCCGCTGGCCGAGGCACGCCGACTCGGCCACAAGACCGACTGGGGCGCGTATCGGCCACCGATGCCGCGCAGGCGCGGTATCACGGCGCTGCGTGCCTATCCACTCGCCGAGCTCGTCGACTACATAGACTGGTCTCCCTTTTTTCAGGCTTGGGAGCTTTCCGGCTCCTATCCGCGCATCCTCGAGGACGAGATCGTCGGCACCGAAGCGCGCAAACTGCTGGCAGACGCGCAGACCATGCTTGCCCGGATCGTCGGCGAACGCTGGATCGAGGCGAATGGCGTGTTTGCGCTTTATCCGGCCGCCCAAGTCAATTGCGACGACATCGAGGTCTACGAGGACGATGCCCGTTCGCTGCGCCTCATGACGTGGCACAACCTGCGACAGCAGAATCACAAACCGCAAGGCCGCGCGAATCTCTGCCTCGCCGACTTCGTCGCCCCGAAGGCGAGTGGCGTGCCGGACTGGATTGGGGCCTTCGCGGTCTGCGCGGCCGGCATCGACGAGCGCGTGCGCCGCTTTGAGGCGAGCCACGACGACTACAACGCCATCATGCTTAAGGTGCTCGCCGATCGGCTGGCGGAAGCGTTCGCCGAACGGCTGCATGAGCGTGTGCGCCGCGAGTTCTGGGGTTATGCAGGCGATGAAGCGCTCTCCAAGCAAGAACTCATCGCCGAACGCTACCGCGGAATCCGGCCTGCACCCGGCTATCCCGCGTGCCCGGACCATATAGCCAAGGGAGCGCTGTTCCATCTGCTGGACGCCGAGCGAGGCGCCGGCATGCGGCTCACGGAATCGTTCGCCATGCTGCCGGCGTCGTCCGTCGCCGGCTTCTATCTTTCGCATCCGCAGTCGAGCTACTTCGCCGTGGGCAGGATCGGGCGCGACCAGGTCGAGGACTTCGCGCGCAGGTGCGCCATGAGCGTCGCGGAGGCGCAGAAGTGGCTCGCGCCGAATCTCGCCTACGAACCCGAAGCCGCGCCCGTCAGCGCGTCGCTATAATCGCGGCATGGGAAAAGGCGATAAGCGCACCCGGCGCGGAAAGATCTACCGCGCGAGCTACGGCAAGAAGCGGCCGCATCGCGCCAAGAAACCGAAGAAGCCGGCCTGACTATTCCTCGCGACGGCCTACGGGCAATCCGAGCGCCTTGAGCTTGCGATACAGGTGGGTGCGTTCGAGGCCCGAACGCTCAGCCACGCGCGACATGCTGCCGTGCTCGCGCGCAAGCAGGTTTTCGAAGTACACCCGCTCGAACGCCTCGCGCGCCTCGCGATAGGGCCGGTCGAGCGTCACCTCGGGCAGCGTGCCCGGCGCCCCGCGCGCGGCGAGCACGCGCTCCACGTCATGGAGCTGGATCTCCTCCTCGAGACTCGTAAAGGCCAAATCTTTCACCACGCTTTCGAGCTCGGCGAGGTTCCCAGGCCAGGGATGGTGGCGCAACGCGTTGAGCGCCGCGATGGCGAGGCGCCGCGGTGGACAGAGGCGTGCTTCGACGAGTTGCACAATCATCAACGCGGCGAGGTCGGGCACGTCCTCGGCAAACTCGCGCAACGCCGGAAGCTTCAGGGTGAGCTCGGCGAGCCGCACGCAAAGGTCCGGATCGAATTCGTGCTTGTCGACGAGGGCTCGCACATCGATGGGCGAGAACGAGACGATGCGCGCCTTGTACTTGTCGGCGCGCGGCAGGAGAAATTCGAGGTGCCGCTGCTCGCCGCGCTCCAGGCGACTCAGATCCGGCAGGAAGAGCACACCGCCGGCCGCCTTGGCGAGAAGGTCAGACGGCGCCTCGGCGAACGTTTCCGCGCCGGTAACAAAGGGCGCGCCCGGTGGCACGAGCAGGCGCGCGAAGAGCTCGGCGCGCATACCGCGCTCGCCGCGCAGCATAAGCGGAGCATTGAGCTGCGCAAGCTGCGCCAAGCGCTTCTTGGCGTCGGCAAGCGCGGCGGAGCGGCCGAGCGCCGCGAGCGTGAGCTGCGGCGCAGGCGTCGCCTCCGGATGGCGCAGGGCGCGCTTCACCGTGGCGAGGAGCCGCTGCAGTGCGATCGGCTTCTCCAGGAAATCGAGTGCCCCGATGCGTGTCGCCTCGACTGCCGTTTCGATGGTCGCGTGGCCGGACATCATGACCACCGGCATGGTCAATTGCCCGCTCGCCGCCCACTCCTTGAGTAGCGTGATGCCGTCGGTGTCGGGCATCCAGATATCGAGGAGCACCAGGTCGGGCCGCCCGCGCTCTCGGATGCGGCGCGCATCGGCGGCGCTTTCCGCGAGCGCCACCTGATGGCCTTCGTCCTCGAGGATCTCGGAGAGCAGCTCGCGGATGCCGATCTCGTCGTCGACGACCAGGATCTGGGCCATATCGCTAGGCCGCCTTGGCGAGCGGCAGCAGCACCGTCACTGATGCGCCGCGCGGCTGTCGATTCTCGATCGCCACGCTGCCGTGATGCTCGTCGATAATCTTCTTCACGATTGCGAGTCCAAGCCCGGTGCCGCGCGGCTTGGTCGTGACGTACGGTTCGAAAATACGTGCCATCAACTCCTCGGGGAAGCCGCCGCCGTTGTCCGACACGGCGAGGCGCACGCGGTCACCCGCAAGCTCGGTGCGTACCTCAATAGCGGGCGGACGACTGCCGCGCAGGTTTTCGAGCGCGTCTTGGGCATTTTGGACGAGGTTGTGGATCACCTGGCGTATTTGCGCCGCATCGGCCCAAACGGCCGGAAGACTCGCGGCGAGGCGCCCTGTGATCGGCACGGGTGAATTTTCGTACAACGCCAGCACCTCGGTCACGAGCGCGTTGAGGTCCAGCCTGCCGAGCTGCGGCGCGGGCAGGCGGGCATAGTCGCGAAAGTCGTCTACCATGGCCTTGAGTGCGGCCACTTGGTTGACGATGGTGCTGGTCGAGCGCCGAAGCGCCTCGGCATCATCGGCCGGGAGCCGCTGCGCAAGCTTCATTTCGAGCCGCTCGGCCGAAAGCTGGATCGGCGTGAGGGGATTCTTGATCTCATGCGCGAGGCGCCTTGCCACCTCGGCCCAGGCCGTTGCGCGTTGGGCGTTGATGAGCTGGGTGATGTCGTCGAACACGAGCACGTAGCCGCCACCGGTGGCCCGAGGCAACCGTGCTCCGCGCGCATGCACGGTCTTGGCGGTGCCCGGCAGCTGCAGCTCGAGCTGCCAAGGCTTGTCGCCGTGCTCACGCAGATGGTTGCGCATCAGTCCGGCAAACTCGTCCAGCCCGCTGCCGAGGATCGCCGCCGCGCCACGGTTCGAAATCGACAGACCGAGCTCATGGTCGAACACCAGCACTCCCGCCGAGAGATTGGCGAGGATGTTCTCGAGGCGCGACTTGGCGGCCTCGAGCGCTGCCCGGTTGGCCTCCAGCACACGGCGCGCCTCCTCGAGCTGGCGCGTCATGGAGTTGAAAGACTCGGTAAGTACGCCGAGCTCGTCCCGGCTGGTAACGGGCGCGTGGCGGGAGAAGTCGCCGCGCGCGACCGCCTGCATCGCCTGGGCGAGCGTAGCGAGCGGCTCGGCGAGGAGTTTCGACTGCGTCACGGCGACCGCAACAGCGACGAAAAGCGCCATCAGGAGCGCAAAGCTCAAGGTGAAGACGTAGATGCGTTTCAGGCCCTCACGCGATAGCGCAAGCTGGCGATAATCGCGATACGCAGCTTCGACCGCTTCGGCATTACGCGCGAGCCCCGGCGGCACTGCCGTTCGCAGCTGTACGAACCGCGGCTCGGCTACGATGGCAAGCGGCTCCATCGGCACGATGGCGCGCAGGCCGAGCGCTCGCCCAGGAACGGCGTCGATGCTCGTCTGGCCCCGTTGCAGACGCGCCTGGCGCAGCAGCGCAGGCGCCGGCAATTCGGGCACGAGGTTCGCCGTGTCCTCGCTTGCGGCGGCGAGCAGGCGGCCCCTGGCATTCAGCACGAGCGCTTCCTGTACCCCCGCCTGCAGGCGCAAGCGCTCGAGATGCGGCACGAGCTGGGGCGCCGGCGTATCGGCCAGCTCGAGCGCCATGGCACGCGCTTTCGTCTGAAGCTCGATCAGCATCTGGTCGATCGCCTGCTGGCCGAGGTTCATACCACCCTCGAGCGCAGCGTCGACTTTGACGTCAAACCACGACTCGATGGAGCGCGTGATGAACTGCACCGACACCGCATACACCACCACTCCGGGCAGTACGGCCAGCGCCGCAAAGCGCAGGAACAGCCGCAAGGTGAGACGCGTGCCGAATACGCGCGCGCGGTAGCGGCGCGCCATGGCGGCAAGCTGATAGATCATCAGCGCGCCGAAGAGCGCGGCAAGCGCCGCGTTCAGTGCCAGAAGCACCGGATACTGCTCGGCGAAAAAGCTCGTGTCGCTGCTCGCGGTGGCGAGCAGGAACAGGCCGACCGCCGCGACGCCGCTGCCAACGATGAGCAGCAGCTTCATCGATCGTTCGTCTGCCGCGGCTCGCGGCTCTCCACCGGGGCCGGAAGCTGCCGCGGCGAATGTACGGTGAAGCGCAGCCACGGCGACTCGAGCTGCAGCTCGCGGCTGGTCAAGGCGCTCAGCTGAAAGGGCTTTGGAAGCAGCGACGTCTCGAGCCGCATGCGCAGCGCCGCCTCGTAGTCGGCGTCGGCAAAAGTCACCGTGCGGTCGACGACCAGCCAGTTGCGCAGACGCCTGAGCACGCTCAACGCCTCCTCGAGTGAAGGAAAACTCTGCTGCAGCAGGCCGGTTGAGAGCCGATACTGGCGCGAAAGCGCATGGTAGGACAAGCGCAGAAGCAGGCGCTTGGACGCCGCCACGTCGTCGAACCAGTACCAGCGACGGCGGCTGAGCTCGAAGTCGACGCGGAAGTAAAGCGGCACGCCGGTCGCCACGACCTCTGCGAGGCGCGGCGTCAACTCGAATTCGAAATCGGCGTCAAGCACCAAGCCGTCTTCGGCGGCGCGCAGCCGGGCATCGCGCACGTCGATGCCATCGGCGCGGGCAGGCGGCAGGGCGAGCAGGGCGATCAATCCGGCACACAGAGCGATGCCGCGCATCGCGCTCACTTCAGACTTTTTTTTCGATCAATGCGTAATAGAAGCCGTCGTGTTCGCCGTCGGGCAGCCATTGCGGCGGCAGACCATCAGCCGGGGCCGCGCGATTCGCACCGGCGTGGCGGGCAGCGAACTGCTCGACGACGTCCTCGTTTTCCTGCGGGAACACGGAGCACGTGGCATACAGCAATTTACCACCCGGGGCGAGCACCCGCCAAAGCGCCGCGAGAATCGCGCGCTGTCGCTCCGCGAAGGCCGCCACGTCGCTTTCGCGCCGCAGCCATTTCACGTCCGGATGGCGGCGCACGATGCCCGATGCCGTGCACGGCACATCGGCGAGGATCCGGTCGAACGCGCGGCCGTCCCACCACTGGTCGGGTTGGCTGGCGTCTGCCACACGCACTTCACTGCGCAAACCGAGCCGGTCGAGATTCGGCGCAATGCGGGCTGCCCGAGCCGGATCGACGTCGATTGCGGTGAGCTCGATGTCCTCCAGCTCCAAAACATGTGCGCTCTTTCCGCCGGGAGCGGCACACGCGTCGAGCAACCGCTGTCCGGCTCGCAAATCGAGCGCGTACCCGGCGCGCTGCGCGCCCAGATCCTGCACCGATACCTTGCCCTGCGCAAAACCGGGCAGGCGATCCACGGGGACTGCACGCTCGAGGAGTAGCGCCTGCGGCCCGCAGCGGCGCGCCGCCATACCCTGCCGCGCAAGCTCGGCCTGATATTCGCTGATTTCGGCGCGCCGGCGGTTCACACGCAGGCACATCGGCGGATGTTCGTTGCCGGCGGCGAGCACCTTTTGCCAGTTATGCGGATACGCCGCGCGCGCAAGCTCGATCCACCACCCGGGGTGCTGATATTTCGCCACGGCGTCGCTTGCGATTTGCGCATCGATCGCGGAGCGCTCGCGCAAAAAACGCCGTAGCAGAGCGTTGACATAGCCCTTCGCGGCCCATCGCTCGAGCAGCCCACATGCGCGCACCGCTTGGTCGACGACGGTATGCTCGCCATATCGCCCGGACTCGAGCGCGTACAGCGCGCACCAGAGTAGCGCTTGGACGAGCTCATCGAATGTCACCCGACGGGACAGAGAACCGACGATGGCCTGGACGCGGCCATAGCGACGCAGCGTACCGTGCGTCAGATCGATAAGCGCTGCGCGCGAGCCTGAGCCGCTGTGGGCCCGTGGCTGCCCGAATTCCTCAGCGAGGCTTGTTCCCGCCGCGACGCGCGCGACGATGCGCGCGGACTCGCCGAGCTGAGCGTCGAGCGATCCCTGCGTCACCGGAAGCGCGCATCCGGCGCAATAGTCCGGCCGCGCAGCAACTCGGCAGTCGTCATGCGGCGGCCGCCCGCCGGCTGCAGCTCTTCGACGGCGAGTGCGTCGGTGCCGCACGCGACGTGCAGGACGCGCGTGCACTGGAGCAGCGTGCCGGGCGCGCCGTCGCCCGGGACGACCGAGGCGCGCCAAATCTTAAGTACCTCCCCGTCGAGGCGCGCGAGCGCACCCGGTATCGGCCGAAATGCGCGGATCGCGCGTTCGAGCTCTTGTGCGGGCCGCTCCCAACGCAGCCAAGTCTCGGCCTTTTGTATTTTGTGCGCGTAAGTAACGCCCTGTTCAGCTTGCGCACACGGCGTCGCGCGGTCCGCTTCCAGCTCCGACAGCACGTCGACGAGGGCGTGCGCGCCGAGCTCGGCCAGCCGGTCATGAAGGCTGCCGAAATCGTCGCGCGGGTCGATCGGCGTGCGGCGTTGCGCGAATACCGGGCCAGTGTCCAAGCTGGCATCCATGCGCATGATCGAGACCCCGGTCTCACGGTCACCTGCGAGCAACGCGCGCTGGATTGGAGCGGCACCGCGCCAGCGCGGTAAAAGCGAGGCATGAACGTTGATGGCGCCGTGGCGTGCCGCTTGCAGGGCTGATTGCGGCAAAAGCAGCCCGTACGCGGCAACAACGATCGCGTCCGCATCTGCCACCTGCAGCCGCTCGCTCGCTTCAGGGCTCCGCAGGTTCTCGGCCTGGAAGACTTCGAGCATGTGCTCGAGCGCGAACACCTTTACCGGACTAGGAGTGCTGCGCATGCCGCGACCGGACGGCCGATCCGGTTGCGTCAGAACGAGCACGACGTTGTGTCCGGAGTCTCGCAGCCGGGAAAGAACCCGCTCAGCGAACGCCGGGGTGCCGGCGAAGATTACGCGCAGGTAGGCGTCAAGCGGACTTGCGCAGCTGCTTAGCGAGCTTTGCGCGGATGCGCTGCTGCTTGAGCTGCGACAGATGCTCGACGAACACCTTGCCCTTGAGGTGATCCATTTCGTGCTGGATGCATACCGCGAGCAGGCCTTGCGCCTCTAGTGTGAAGGCGTTGCCATTGCGGTCGTAGGCACGAACCTTGACGCGCTCGGCACGCGGCACGAGCTCATAGATGCCCGGAAGGGAGAGGCAGCCTTCCTCGATATCGGACTCGCCGGTCGCTTCAACGATTTCGGGATTGACTAGCACCACGAGCGAGTCGCGGCGCTCCGAAACGTCGACCACAATGACCTGCTTGTGGATGTCGACCTGCGTCGCCGCGAGCCCGATTCCGGGCGCCGCGTACATCGTCTCGGTCATGTCGGCGACGAGCCTTTTCAAGCTATCGTCGAACACGGTCACTGGAGCGGCGAGCTTGTGCAGCCGCGCATCTGGATATCGAAGGATGTTCAAAATCGCCATCTGAAGCCAAATTTACTTGCAAATTGAATAGATTATATGGACAATCTCAGGCGCCATATAAGCTATCGGAAAAAAGGCCGATCCAAGGAGCCGCAAAAAGAACAGGCGGGGTCACCATGGTCCAGCAATTGCGTAAGTCTATCACAGCACTCGGTTTATTCATGCTTCTAGGGAGCGCCGCCGCACAGGCGCCGACCGCCCCGCTCACGCTGCGGCCGGACGCGCCAGAGCGCTACGTCGTCGTGCCGGGCGATACGCTATGGGGGATTTCGCAGCGCTATACCGATTCGCCGTGGCGCTGGCCGGAACTCTGGGGCTTGAACAAGGACGAGATCCGCAACCCCCATCTCATCTATCCCGGGTATGTGATCGTGCTAGACCGCGCCCGCGGAACACTGAGCGTCGGCCGTGCGGGCACCACCACGGGCACCACCACGACTCCGAGCGAGTCGGGCGTCATGCGGCTCGGTCCGCGCGTGCGCAGCGAGCCCATTGGCAAGGAGGAGATTCCGAGTATCCCATCGGCAATCATCGAGCCATTCCTGACGCGGCCGCTGATCGTCGAACCGGACGGCCTCGAAAAAGCGCCAACCATCGTCGGCACGCAGGCCGACCGCGTCATTCTTGCAGCTGGCAACAGTGCTTACGTGCGCGGCATCGGTGCCTCCAAGGAGGATACCTGGTACGTCTATCGACGCGGCGTGCCACTCGTCGATCCGGATACCAACCAGACGCTCGCGTACGAAGCCATTTATCTCGGCACCGCGCAGCTCGCGCGGCCCGGGGACCCCGCGACGGTGGTCCTGACGAGCGTGACGCAGGAAGTTGGCGCGGGCGACAAGCTTGTCGCGGGCGGTCGGCCGCAGCCAATCAACTACGCGCCGCACTCACCGGCAAGCGGCATCCATGGGCGCGTCATCGGTATCTACAGCGGCCTCGGCAAAGTCGCCGAGGCGGGCCCGCAGTCGATCATCAGCATCAACCGCGGTGCCCGCGACGGCCTCGAGGTCGGCCACGTGCTTGCGCTTTACGCGCTCGGCGGTAGCGTGCGCGACGTATCAAAAGCGCGCGAGGCGCGCGATGCGACGATCAAACTGCCGGACGAGCGCTCGGGCTTGGCGTTCGTCTTCCGCGTTTTCGACCGAGTGTCGTACGCGCTCGTGATGCAATTGACGCGTCCCGTCGCACCGCTCGATGTTGTCCAGACGCCGTAGGAAAACCGAGCGTCGGTCCGCGTGAAGATCGACCCCGGGCTCGCAAGCTGGCTACAGCTTTCGCTTACCCCGGGCCTGGGCGCTTCGACGCTGCGCAAGCTGCTGCGCGAATACGGGCTGCCGGAACTCGTGCTCGCGCACAAGCGCTCGCAGCTCGCGCCGTTCATGGGCAGCGCTGCCGCGGATGCATTGGACAGCCCGCGCGTCAACGACGCAGTAAGGCAAGCGCTCGATTGGGCGGCCGTAGAGGGCCACTTCATCGTCACGCTCGCCGATGAGTCTTATCCGCGAGCGCTTCTTGAAATCGCCGATCCTCCTGCCGTGCTCTATGCGCATGGACGACTCGACTTGCTCCAGCACCCCGCGATTGCTGTCGTCGGCAGCCGCAACGCCTCCGCGCAAGGCGAGAGCAATGCAGAGCAGTTCGCCAGGGCGCTCAGCGATGCCGAGCTCACGATCATTTCCGGCCTTGCTCTGGGTATCGACGCGGCTGCCCATCGCGGCGGGCTCGCGGGCCGCAGTTCCACCGTGGCGGTCCTCGGCACGGGCATCGATGTCGTCTATCCAAGCCGTAACGCCGAGCTAGCTTCGGCCATCGCACGTTCCGGCCTGCTCGTTTCCGAATTTCCGCTCGGCACGGACGCGATTGCGCACAACTTCCCGCGGCGCAACCGGCTTATCAGCGGCATGGCGCGTGGTTGCCTCGTGGTCGAGGCGGCGCTTGCCTCGGGCTCGCTCATTACCGCTCGCAGTGCAGCCGACCAAGGCCGCGACGTATTCGCAATTCCGGGCTCGATTCATTCGCCGCTTTCAAAAGGATGTCACGCGCTCATCAAATCAGGCGCCAAGCTCGTCGAGTCGGCCGAGGATGTGCTCGCCGAGCTCGGCGGCTTCCGATCGAGCGGATATGCCACTACAGCGGCGCTGTCCTCACAGACCGACCCTGGCTTGCTCGGCCTGATGGGTCATGATCCGGTCGATGTGGACTCGCTGTGTGCGCGCGCCGGATGGTCGGCGGAGCAAGTATCGTCGGAACTATTGCGACTCGAACTCGACGGGCGGGTAACCGCGCTGCCGGGAGGGCTTTATCAGCGCCTGGAGAAGGCGCACCGCGGGTAAACGATTGCGGCGCCCCGTGCGTTAATAAGAAAGGAGCGGCCCATGTACGACGTCCTCGCCTACCTCTTCGAGAACTGTCAGCAAGCGGAGCTCGCCGATGATCGTGAGCGAGTCGCGCGTAAGCTGTCTGCGGCGGGCTTCGAGGATTCCGACATCAGCGAAGCGCTGCATTGGCTCGCCGGAGTCTTGGAAGCGCCACGTGCGGCGCGCGGCTCTTTGCCGGACCCGCAGCGCAGCTTCCGCGCGTTCGCGCCGCGCGAGCTCGCCAAGCTCGACGCGGAATGCCGGGGGTTTGTCATTACGCTGGAGCAGTCGGGTATCCTCAACCCGGAAATGCGCGAGCTTGTTCTCGAGCGCTCGCTCGCCGCTTCGGGCTACGCGCTTTCGCTCGATCAGTTGAAGCTGATCGTGCTGATGGTGCTGTGGAACCAGCAGACGAGCACGAGTCGACTGCTTGCCGAGGATCTCTTCAGCGTCGCCCACGCGCGCCTGCCGAGCTGACCCTCCCTCGCGCGCGCACGCGCGCGTAGCACATATCCCTGCCGCCGCGGCGGTTGAAGCGGGCCGAGCTTGCACTTATCATCGGCGGCCTTTCGCACGGCATGGGCAAGAAACTCATCATCGCGGAGAAGCCGTCGGTGGCTAGCGACATCGCTCGCGCGCTTGGCGGCTTTACACGCAAGGCCGACTACTACGAGAGCGATCAATATGTGCTTTCGTCCGCAGTCGGGCATCTCCTCGAGATCACCGTTCCAGAGGAGTACGACGTCAAACGCGGCAAGTGGTCCTTCAAGCACCTGCCGGTGCTCCCGCCTCGCTTCGATTTAAACCCGCTCGAGAAAAGCGAGCAACGGCTCAATCTTCTCTTGCGGCTCATCAAGCGCAAGGACGTCACGTCTCTTGTCAACGCGTGCGACGCCGGACGGGAAGGCGAACTCATCTTTCGCTATATCGTGCAGCATGCGCGGATGAAAAAGCCGATCGAGCGTCTTTGGCTGCAGTCGATGACGCCGCAATCGATCCGCGAGGGGTTTGCCAAGCTGCGGCCCGACAAGGACATGCTGCCGCTCGCGGATGCGGCCAAGAGTCGCTCCGAGGCAGACTGGCTCGTGGGCATCAATGGCACGCGGGCAATGACCGCGTTCAATTCGAAGGAAGGCGGCTTTTACCTTACGACCGTGGGCCGCGTGCAGACACCTACGCTCGCGATCCTCGTCGAACGCGAGGACAAGATCCGCGCCTTCACGCCTCGGGACTATTGGGAAGTCCACGCCCGCTTCGGCGCCAAAGCAGGTGACTACGCCGCTCGCTGGTTCGATCCAAAATTCAAGAAGGATGAAGACGGCGAGCGCAAGCCCGAGCGCCTGTGGAACGCAAAGGAAGCCGCGACCATCGTCGCTGGCTGCCGCGGAAAAAAGGGCGTGGCCACGGAGGAAACCAAGCCCGCGACGCAGTTATCGCCGCTGCTTTTCGACCTGACGAGCCTGCAGCGCGAGGCGAATGGGCGTTTCGGCTTTCCGGCTCGCATGACGCTCTCGCTAGCGCAGGGACTCTACGAGAAGCACAAGGTGCTCACGTACCCGCGCACGGATTCGCGCGCGCTTCCCGAGGATTACCTGGCGACGGTGAAGGATACGCTCAAGGCCTTGGCTGAAAGCGACGCCTTCGCCAGCTACGCACGCCAGGTTTTGAAGCAGGGTTGGGTGAAGCCCAACAAGCGGATCTTCGACAATACGAAGATATCCGACCACTTCGCCATCATTCCGACGTTGCAGACGCCGAAGCACCTCAACGAGGCGGAGCAGAAGCTCTACGACATTGTGGTGCGCCGCTTCCTGGCAGTTTTCTATCCCGCGGCGGAGTACGTGCAGACCACGCGCATCACTCGCGTGCAGGAGCATCATTTCAAAACCGAAGGCCGCGTCCTGCAGAACCCCGGATGGCTCGCCGTCTACGGCCGCGGGCTCGGCGAAGAAACGCAGAACCTGCCGGCGATCGAACCGAACGAGAAGGTCGCCACGCTCGAAGTGAGCGATCAGGCGAACCAGACCAAGCCACCGCCGCGCTATACGGAAGCGACGCTGCTCTCGGCGATGGAAGGCGCCGGGAAGCTCGTCGAGGACGACGAGCTACGTGCGGCGATGGAAGCGAAGGGACTCGGCACGCCAGCCACGCGCGCGGCGACGATCGAAGGCCTGATCCGCGAGGAGTACGTCGTTCGCGAGGGCCGCGAGCTCGTGCCGACCCCGAAGGCGTTCTCGCTTCTCTTCGCGCTGCACATGCTCCATATCGTGGAGCTCGCTTCCCCCGAACTCACCGGCGAGTGGGAGCACAAACTGCGCCTCATCGAGCAAGGCAAGATGACGCGTGAGCAGTTCATGAAGGAAATTACCGAGCTCGTGCGCAAAGTGGTCGGCGTGATCAAGACGGGCGAGATCCCCGACGTGGTCTACGCCACCGTGCCCGCGCCCTGCCCCAAGTGCGGGGGCGTCGTGCAGGAGAACTACCGCAAGTTCCAGTGCCAGAAATGCGACTTCTCCATTTGGAAGGTGACCTCGGGCCGCGAATGGTCGACCGAGGAGGCCGCCGAGCTCATTACCAAGCGCAAGGTGGGTCCGCTCACAGGCTTTCGGAGCCGAATGGGCAAGCCATTTGCGGCAGTCGTGCGTCTCAGCGACGATCTACGACCCGAATTCGACTTCGGTCAGGCGGCCGGAGAGGGCGAGGAAGCGCCGGACTTCAGCAGCCAGGAGCCGCTCGGCAAATGCCCGAAAGACGGCGGGCGCGTGTTTGAGCACGGTATGGCTTATACCTGCGAGAACGCCGTCGGCCCTCAGAAGCGCTGCGATTTCCGCTCTGGGCGCATGATCCTGCAGCAGCCGATCGAGCGCGAGCAGATGAAGAAATTGCTCGAGACCGGGCGCACCGATCTCCTCACCGGATTCGTCTCCAAGAAGGGGCGCCGCTTCAAGGCCTTCCTCGTCAAGCAGCCCGACGGCAAGATCGGCTTCGAATTTCAAGCGCGGGCGCCAAAAAAGGACGGCGACGCGCCCGAGGAAAAACCTACACGTCGAGGTTCCGCACCCCGAGCGCGTTCGACTCGATAAAGGCGCGGCGCGGCTCGACCTCGTCGCCCATCAGCTTGGTGAAGATCTCGTCGGCTGCGATGCCGTCTTCGATCTGCACCTTCAGCAGGCGACGCGCCTCGATGTTCATGGTCGTTTCCCAAAGCTGCTCGGGGTTCATTTCGCCCAAGCCTTTATAGCGCTGCAGCGTCATCGACTTCTCGACTTCGCCAAGCAGCCAACGCATCGCCTCGGCGAAGTCGGCCACCGGCTGCTTCCTTTCGCCGCGCTGCACGTACGCGCCTTCGCCGATCAGGCCGGCGAGCACCTGCGCGGTCTGCCGAATCTGCGCGTAGTCGCCGGAATGCACGAACTCGGTGTCGATCGTCGTCATGCGCACATTGCCGTGACGCGTGCGCTCGATGCGCACCTGATAGCGATCGGTCTTCTGATCGAAGTGCGGTGCGACCGCGATACCGTCGCCGCCGATCGCGCGTTCGAGCGCCTCGGCTGACGCTTCGGCCGCGGCGCGACCGGTCAGCTCGATTTGCACGCCATGCAGAATCGCCTGCAGCACTTCGCGATCGATGAGGCGCGAGACCCGATCGATCACCGCCTCCGAAAGGAGATACGACTTGGCGAGCTGAGCGAGTGGAGCGCCGGAAATCGGCTCCGCGCTCGCGCGCGGGTACAGCGCAGCCTCGACCAGCGCCTGCTTCAGCATGAACTCGTTCAGCTCGTGCTCGTCCTTCAGGTAGCGCTCTTCCTTACCGAGCTTCGCCTTGTAAAGCGGCGGCTGCGCGATATAAATGTGACCGCGCTCGACGAGCTCGGGCATCTGTCGGTAGAAAAAGGTAAGGAGCAACGTGCGGATGTGCGATCCGTCAACGTCGGCATCAGTCATGATGATGATGCGGTGATAGCGCAGCTTGTCGGCGTTGTATTCGTCCTTGCCGAAGCCGCAACCGAGCGCGGTGATGAGCGTCGCGATCTCCGCCGATGAAAGCAGCTTGTCGAAGCGCGCGCGTTCCACGTTGAGGATCTTGCCCTTGAGCGGCAGGATTGCCTGGAACTTGCGGTCGCGGCCCTGCTTCGCCGACCCGCCCGCGGAGTCGCCCTCAACGAGATAGAGCTCGCAAAGCCGCGGGTCGCGCTCTTGGCAGTCGGCGAGCTTGCCCGGGAGCCCCATGCCGTCGAGAACGCCTTTGCGGCGCGTCATCTCGCGCGCCTTGCGCGCCGCCTCGCGCGCCGCCGCGGCCTCCACGATTTTCACCGTGATGGTTCGCGCGTCCATCGGATGCTCGTCGAGGAACTCGCGCAGCTTTTCCGCCACGATCTCCTCCACTACCGGCCGTACCTCGGAGGAGACGAGCTTTTCCTTGGTCTGCGACGAGAATTTCGGCTCGGGCACCTTGACCGACAGCACGCACGCGAGGCCCTCGCGCATGTCGTCGCCCGTCGTCTCGACCTTCGCCTTCTTCGCGATATCGTTCTCTTCGATGTACTTGTTGAGCGCGCGCGTCATGGCCGCGCGCAGGCCAGTGAGATGGGTGCCGCCGTCTTTCTGCGGAATGTTGTTGGTAAAACACAGGACGTTCTCCTGGTAGGAGTCGTTCCATTGCATCGCGACTTCGACCGTGATGCCATCCTTAACTGCATGGCCAACGAAAAGGTTGGGATGAAGGACATTCTTCGAGCGATTCATATACTCGACGAAGCCCTTGACGCCGCCCGAGAATGCGAAATTCTCTTCCTTGCCGGTGCGCTGATCGATGAGCACGATGCGTACGCCGTTGTTGAGGAACGAAAGCTCCCGCAGCCGCCGGGCCAGGATGTCGTAGTGATAGTCGACGTTGCCGAACACGTCTTTCGACGCCAGGAAATGGACCTCCGTGCCGCGCCGCTCGGTCGTGCCGGCCACTTTCAGCGGCTCGACGGCAACGCCGTTGCGGAATTCCATCTGGTGGAATTGGCCGTCGCGCCAGATCGTGAGCCGCAGCCACTCGGATAGCGCGTTCACGACCGAGACGCCCACGCCGTGCAGACCGCCCGATACCTTGTAGGTGTTGGAATCGAATTTGCCGCCCGCGTGCAGCTCCGTCATCACAATCTCGGCTGCCGAGCGCTGCAGCTCGTCGTCTGCTTTGATTCCGGTCGGAATGCCGCGCCCGTTGTCGAGAACGGAAACCGAGTTGTCCGTGTGGATGGTGACAACGATTTCGTCGCAGAAGCCGGCGAGCGCCTCGTCGACCGAGTTGTCGACGACCTCAAATACCATGTGGTGCAGACCTGTGCCATCAAAGGTGTCGCCGATGTACATGCCCGGACGCTTGCGAACTGCTTCAAGGCCCTTCAGAACCTTGATTGAGTCGGAGTCGTAGTCGCTGGCGCTTGCTGGAGAAGCGGGATTGGCTGCCAATTCAGATCCTCATCGGCATGACGACGTACTTGAAGCCCTTTTCACTCTCATAGCTGATCAGCGCGCTGGACGACGCGTCGCCGAAAGCGCATTCGAGCTCACTTCCGGGAACGTTGTTCAGCACGTCGAGCAGGTAATTGACGTTGAAGCCGATATCGAGAGCATCGCCGGCGTAGCGCACCTCCAATTCCTCCTGCGCCTCCTCCTGATCGGCGTTGGACGACACGATCTTCAGGCTGCCGTCGGTGAGGACCCAGCGTACACCGCGGAACTTCTCGTTCGACAGGATGGCCGCGCGCTGCAGTGCCTGGCGCAGCGGCTCGCGCTCCGCCTGCAAACGATTGCGGTGCTGCGTCGGAATGACGCGCGTGTAGTCCGGAAATTTTCCGTCGATCAGCTTCGAGACCAGCTCGATCGAGCCGAAGGTGAAGGCCGCTTGCCCCGCCGAGAGCTCGATTTGCACTTCTTCGTCGCTGTCGGCAAGAAGCTTCGTCAGCTCGACGACGGTCTTGCGCGGGACGATGGCCTCCTGCCGGCCAAGCTCGGCCTGCAGCGGCAGCGCGGCAAAGGCAAGGCGGTGACCGTCGGTGGCCACCAGCTTGAGCTCACCGCCTTCCACGACCATCAGCAGGCCGTTCAGGTAATAGCGGATATCCTGCTGAGCCATCGCGTACTGCACGAGTCCCAATTGACGGCGCAGCGCCTTCTGCGGCAGCGAAAAGCGGACCACTTCTGCGGCGGGCTTTGCAAGACGGGGAAAATCCTCCGCAGGCAGCGTCTGCAGACTGAAGCGGCTGCGTCCCGCCTTGACGATCAGGCGCTTATCCTGCGGCTGCAGGCTGATATCCGCCTCCTCCGGCAGTGCACGCAAAATATCGAGCAGCTTGCGAGCCCCGACGGTGAGGGCACGCCCTTCGCGCGAACCGCCTAGCGGGCTGCGCGCCGTGATCTGAATCTCGATGTCCGTAGCGAGAAAGGTAAGCGCCTCGCTCGTAGCGTCGATTAGCACATTCGACAGAATCGGCAGGGTGTGCCGTCGCTCGATGATGCCGCTCACCGCACCGAGCGGTGCGAGAAGTTCGTCTCGCTTTGCTTTGATCATTTGTTATTTACCTAAATAGTAGTAACTAATAGAGCGCCGGCATCTGCGGGACAACATGGAAGAGCACTTTCTGCCCAGCCACTTAGCCCTCATCGTTCGCCCGGGAGAAGCTGTGGAGCGGATGGGACCCGCTGTGGGCAAAACGCCGTCCGTTCGCGCGCTCGGTGGTTATTCACAAATTGCGGGCAATTCGCACACAGCTTCTCCCGCTCACCCCTTGAGCACCTGTTCGAGCATGAGGTAATCGCGATTCAAGGAACTGTCGCGCGTGCGCAGGCTTGCGATCGTGCGGCAGGCATGCAGCACGGTCGTGTGATCGCGATTTCCGAACGCCTCCCCGATCTCGGGCAAGCTCATCTGCGTCAAGTCCTTGGCGAGCGCCATGGCGACCTGCCGCGGGCGGGCGACATTGCGGCTGCGCTTCTTGGAATGCATGTCGGACATCTTGATCTTGAAGTACTCAGCCACGGTTTTTTGAATGCCCTCGACGCTGACTTGCCGGCTGTTGAGGTTAAGAATGTCTCTCAGAGCCTCTTTTGCCAGCTCGAGCGATAGTTCGCGCCCGCTGAAGCGCGCAAAGGCCAGCACCTTCTTCAGCGCACCCTCGAGTTCGCGCACATTGGACCGGATGTGCTTGGCGATGAAGAACGCGATCTCCTCGGAGACCACGACTGCTTCGGCTTCGGCTTTCTTCAGGACGATGGCGACGCGCATCTCGAGCTCCGGAGGCTCGATCGCCACGGTGAGCCCCCAGCCAAACCGCGATATCAGCCGTTCCTCCATCCCCGCGATCTCCTTGGGATAGGTATCGCAGGTGATGACGATCTGCTTGTGCGCTTCGACGAGGGCGTTGAAGGCGTAAAAAAACTCTTCCTGGGTGCGGCCCTTATTGGAGAAGAACTGGATGTCGTCGATGAGCAGCAGGTCGAGCGAGTGGTAGTAACGCTTGAACTCGTCGAACGATTTCTGCTGGTAGGCACGCACCACGTCCGTTACGTATTGCTCGGCGTGAATGTAGCGGATGCGCGCCTGCGGCCGGCCGTCGGCGACTTGGTTGCCGATCGCCTGCACGAGATGTGTCTTACCCAGCCCAACGCCGCCGTAGACGAAAAGCGGGTTGTACGAGATGCCAGGATTTTCGGCGACCTGGATCGCGGCTGCGCGCGCGAGCTGATTCGCCTTGCCGGTCACGAAACTGTCGAAAGAAAAGCCACGGTTGAGGCGCGAGCGCTCTTGCAGCGGCGCCTCCCGGCTAGGGCGCGCGCTCGCGGGCGCGCTGCGCGCGGGAGCTTCGACAGCGCGCGCCAGCACCAGGCGCAGGCCGAGCTCGCGCCCGCTCGCTTCGGCAGCAAGCCGCTCGATGCGCGCGGCAAAGCGCTCACGCACAAGCTCAAGGACAAAGCGATTGGGCGCGGCAAGGATCAGCGTGTCGTTGGGCGCATCGGTCTCGGGCGCCAGCGGCCGAATCCAGGTATTGAACTGTTGCGCGGGCAGCTCCTGCTCGAGCCGACGCAGGCAGGCGTCCCAGAGGTTTTGCATCTTTTAGTTGGCCTAAAACGAGCCTGAATTTTACCGGCTTCGCGTTGGGTTATCCACAATGCGGCGCAGAGGTTTTTTCGATTTGACAATGCCTTCGCGCGCACGCTCTAATACCGCCCTTTTTCACAGTCAGGGCAGCCATGAAGCGCACTTACCAACCGTCCAAGACGCGCCGCGCACGCCGGCACGGATTTCTCGTGCGCAGCCGAACGCGTGGCGGGCGTGCGGTATTGCGCAACCGGCGCGCGCGCGGCCGTCGGCGGCTCGGGCTGTAATCGCTGTAGCGCACGCGCGCAAACGTTTCGGTTTGGATGCGGGCCGCAGGCTGCGCCTAAAGGCGCAGTTCGAGCGGTTATTGCGTGAAGGCGAGCGTCGCAACCTCGGCGGCTTTACTTTTTACCTCATCCGGCGCGGCTCCGGAGTGCCTTGTCTCGGGATTCTGATATCGCGCAAACACGCCGCCGCGGCCGTGGAGCGCAACCGCATCAAGCGATGCATTCGGGAAGCTTTCAGACTGGAACAGGAAAACCTGGCGGGACTCGAGCTGCTCATCCGACCGCCGCTCGGCATGCGGCCGGCATCAGACGCCGTAGCACGGCTGCGCGCATTGCTGCGGCGCTTGACCGCGTGATCATCCAGGCGCTGCGCGGTTTGCTGCTCGCCTATCGTTGGTGCGTGAGTCCGCTGCTACCGGCGGCATGTCGCTTTCATCCGAGTTGCTCGGAATACGCCCAGGAGGCGCTTGCGCGCCATGGCGCCTGGCGCGGCGCGTGGCTCGTTGCGCGGCGGTTGTGCCGCTGCGGGCCATGGCATCCCGGTGGTTACGACCCAGTACCGTAGGCATGGACACACAGCGCCTCATCCTGCTTTTCATTTTTGGCTTCTCCGTGCTGATGCTCTGGGAAGCCTGGGAACGCGAGCATCGGCCAAAACCCGCGGCGCAAGCTGAGCAGCCGGCGTTACCGTCGGCGCCGAGCGCCTCGGGCCGCCCGGGCGGGGCAGCGCCGCCGGCGGTCGAAGCAGCCCCAGCGAAGGAAGCTGCGGGAGAAACGATCCGCATTACGACGGATTTGGTGATCGCAGACATCGATACCCGCGGCGGGACGCTCAAGCGCCTGGAACTCCGGCGGCACAAGGACTCCAACGACCCGGATAAGGACTTCGTCTTGCTCGGTCCAGCGCACGAATACGAGGCGCAAAGCGGCGTGACCGGCGACGCCGGACCTAATCACCGCACGCTGTGGCATGTCCAACCCGGTCCGCGCGAGCTCGCCCCGGGCGCCGAATCGGTGCAATTGCGTCTCACCGCCGAAGGCAGGGACGGCCTGCGGGCCGAGAAAACCTATACCTTCAGGCGCAACAGCTACATCATCGACGTCACCTTGCGACTGCATAACCAGGGCAATGCGCCGTTGGCCGTTTACGCGTACTTCCAGTTCACGCACGACGGCAAACCGGAGGGGCAGCGCAACTCCGTGGCTGAAACATTCGGCGCGCAGAGCTTCACGGGCTTTGCCGTCTACAGTGAGGAGCACAAGTACCAGAAGGTTCGTCCTGCCGACATCGACAAGGGCAAGGCGGACTTCGCCGGTCAAGCGAAGGACGGATGGCTGGCGATGGTGCAGCACTATTTCGTGTCCGCTTGGATTGCTCCGCACGACGTGCCACGCGACTACGTCATGGAAAAGCGCCAGGACGGTAGCTATGCGGCACGCATGCTCGTGCCGGTGAAGCTCGGGCCTGGCGCTGACGCGAGCGTCGACGTCCCGCTCTATTCGGGTCCGCAGGAAAAACGCCGCCTCGAGGCGGCGGCTCCGGGTCTCGACCTCGTCGTCGATTACGGCTGGCTCGCCATCATCGCCTGGCCGCTCTTCTGGCTGCTCGAGAAGCTGCACGGGATCACGGGCAACTGGGGCGTCGCCATCATTCTGCTGACCGTGCTCATCAAACTGATTTTCTTTCCTCTGTCCGCGGCGAGCTACAAATCCATGGCGAAGATGAAGCTCATCACGCCGCGGCTCACGAAAATTCGCGAGATGCACGCCAACGATCGGCAAAAGATGAATCAGGCGATGATGGAACTCTACAAGACCGAGAAGATTAATCCGCTCGGCGGCTGCTTTCCCATCGTCGTGCAGATTCCGGTGTTCATCGCCCTGTACTGGGTTTTGCTTGCCGCGATCGAATTGCGCCATGCACCGTTCGTGCTTTGGATCAAGGATCTCTCCGCTCTGGATCCTTACTTTGTGCTGCCGGTCCTCATGACCGTCACCATGGTGCTGCAAACGCGCATGAACCCGACGCCACCCGACCCCGTGCAGGCGAAAGTCATGCAGTTCATGCCGTATGTCTTCAGCATCTTTTTCTTTTTCTTCCCCGCGGGGCTTGTGCTCTACTGGCTCGTCAACAACATCCTTTCCATCCTCCAGCAATGGCAGATTCAGCGCATGTTCAATCGCGACAAGCCTGCCCATGCCAAGCGATGAGGTAGCGCGCGACACCATAGCTGCCGTAGCGACCCCCGCCGGGCGCGGAGGCATCGGCATCGTGCGCGTCTCCGGACCGCAAGCGCGCCATGTGGCTGAGGCACTGGTAGGGCGGCTGCCACGGCCGCGGCGCGCCGAATTCGCGCGCTTCGGCAAACCCCCGAGCGAGGCGATCGATGAAGGCCTGATGATTTACTTCCCAGCGCCGAATTCTTATACGGGTGAGGATGTACTCGAGCTTCATGGTCACGGCGGCCCGGTCGTGATGCAGGCGCTGCTCGCCGCCTGCCTCGATGCCGGCGCGCGCCTCGCCGAGCCGGGGGAATTCACGCGTCGCGCCTTTGTCGAGGGCAAACTCGACCTTGCACAGGCGGAAGCCGTGGCCGATCTGATCGACGCCTCGAGCCGCGAGGCGGCACGCAGCGCGCTTCGCTCGCTCACCGGCGAGTTTTCGGCGGCGGTCGATCGCTTGCGCCACCAGATCGTGGAACTGCGTGCCCTTACCGAGGCGCAGCTTGATTTTCCCGAGGAAGAGCTCGATGGCGTACATCGCGACGACGTCGGGCGCCGGCTGAACGCCGTGCGCGCCACCTTGCAGGACGTCCTCGCGCGCAGTCGGCAAGGCAGCCTGCTACGGGAGGGGGTGCATGTGGTTCTCGCCGGGCGGCCGAATGTCGGCAAATCGAGCCTTCTCAACCGGCTTGCAGGAGAAGAGCGTGCCATCGTCAGCGCCGTGCCGGGCACCACCCGCGATGCGCTGCGCGAGTCCATCCACATCGACGGCGTAGCGCTGGTACTCGTCGATACCGCGGGCCTCCGCGCCTCGGGCGAGGAGATCGAGCGGCTGGGCGTGGCGCGCACGCACAGCGAACTCGCCAAGGCGGACCTCGTGCTGGCCGTGCAGGAAGCGGGGAACTCCATGCCATTGCCAGAGGGCATTCCCACGGAGATACCGCGGCTCGACGTCTACAACAAAATCGACCTCTGCCCGGGTTTTCAGCCGCCGAACGCGGCGCTTGCCGTGTCTGCGAAAACCGGGGAGGGCCTTGGTGCCCTGCGCACGGCCCTTTTGCGCATGGCCGGTTGGTCGTCAAGCGGCGAATCGGTGTTCCTAGCGCGCGAGCGTCACTTGCGCGCTCTGAACGCCGCGCGCCACCATCTCGCTCACGCAGCGCAGGAGCAGGGACACGGGGAGCTCTTCGCCGAGCATCTTCGCTTGGCGCATGACGCCTTGTCTGCCATCACCGGCGCCTACACAGCCGACGACCTGCTGGGCGACATCTTCAGTCGTTTTTGCATCGGCAAGTAGGCATTTCGCCGTTCCCAAGCGCCTGACGAAGAAGCACTAATCCGAAAGGAGGGTGGCGCTTAGCCGCTTCCCAGCAGGGGCCCGATGCTAAACTTTGCACCCTGAACGAACCCGCATGACGCCGGCCCAGCTCCGCTGGGCCTTTGCCTTTTTGGAGTCAGATCGAATGAACGCTCCTGCGACAGGCACTCTGGGACCCTCCAACGCACCCGCCTGGGTGCGCCATCGGGGCCTGCGCGAATGGGTCGCCAGCTTGGCACGGCAGACTAAGCCGGCCCACATCGTCTGGTGCGACGGGTCGCAAGCCGAATACGAAAATCTCTGCGACGAACTCGTTGCCAAGGGCACCTTCACCCGACTGAACGAGGCACTACGCCCGCGCTCCTTCCTCGCTCGCTCGCATCCGAGCGATGTCGCTCGCATGGAGGAGCGCACGTTCATCTGCAGCCCCTCCAAGGACGACGCGGGCCCGACGAATAACTGGGTCGAGCCGCGCGAGATGCGGGAAACGCTCGAGCGGCTCTTCGATGGCTGCATGCGCGGGCGGACGATGTACGTCGTGCCGTTCTCGATGGGTCCGATCGGTTCGCACATCGCGCAGATCGGAGTCGAAATCACCGACTCGGCTTACGTCGCGGTGAGCATGCGCATCATGACGCGCATGGGTCGGGCAGTGATTGATTGGCTGGGAGAGGATGGCAAGTTCGTTCCCTGCGTGCATTCGGTCGGTGCACCGCTCACGCCGGGGCAACAGGACGTCGCCTGGCCATGCAACGATCTGGAGAAATGGATCGTGCATTTCCCCGAGACCCGGGAAATCTGGTCGTATGGCTCCGGATATGGCGGCAACGCGCTGCTCGGCAAGAAGTGCCTCGCGCTGCGCATCGCGTCGGTCATGGCGCGTGACGAAGGCTGGCTTGCCGAGCACATGTTGATCCTCGGCGTGGAGTCGCCCGCGGGCGAAAAGAGCTACGTCGCAGCGGCATTTCCTTCCGCTTGCGGCAAGACCAATCTCGCGATGCTCATTCCGCCGCGCGCGTTGAAAGGCTGGAAGGTGACGACGGTCGGCGAGGACATCGCCTGGATCAAACCCGGCCCGGACGGTCGCTTCTACGCGATCAATCCGGAGTACGGGCTCTTTGGCGTGGCACCTGGAACCTCGCAGTACACCAATCCTAACGCGATGGCGATGCTGCGTGAAAACGTGGTCTTCACCAACGTGGCGATGACTGCCGATGGGGACGTCTGGTGGGAAGGAATGACCGAGGAGCCGCCCGCGCGACTGATCGACTGGCAAGGAAGACCATGGACGCCCGAGGACGGCAGGAAGGGCCGGCTCGCAGCGCATCCTAATGCGCGGTTCACGGTGCCGGCGGCGCAGTGCCCTTCCATGGACCCGAAGTGGCAAGACCCGCAAGGCGTCCCGATAGCGGCTTTTGTCTTCGGCGGACGGCGCTCATCCACGGTACCGCTCATCGTCGAGGCTCCAAGCTGGGAGGAGGGCGTATACATGGCGGCGACGCTCGGTTCAGAGACCACCGCCGCGATCACCGGCAAAGTGGGGGTGGTGCGGCGCGATCCGATGGCCATGCTCGCCTTCTGCGGCTACAACATGGGCGACTACTTCAACCATTGGTTGAGGATGGGCCGCGCCGTAAAGCAGCCGCCGCGCATCTTCCGCGTGAACTGGTTCCGACGCGATGCTCAGGGAAAGTTCATCTGGCCTGGATTCAGCGAGAACATGCGCGTGCTGCAATGGATCGTCGAGCGCTGCCAAGGGCTCGCGCGCGGCGTCGATACGCCGCTTGGCGTCATGCCGCGCTTCGAGGATTTGAACTGGGAAGGCCTTGAGCAGCTTACGCAGGCGCAGTACGCGGAGCTCAGTCGCATCGACCTCGCGGCCTGGCATGACGAGTTGAAATCACACGACGAATTGTTTGCCAAGCTCGGCGCCCACGTGCCGGAGCCGCTCGATGCACGTCGCGGACGCATGCACGAGCGCCTCGCGGCGTAGACCTTAGCTCTGCTGCAGCGCAGCATTTGCACTGTTCCACGTGGAACGGATGCGGCAGCCCGCATTCGCGCGGGCGTCGCGTAAAATTCCGTTCCTCCCATGAAGTTTTCGAAAGATTTCGACGTCATTGTCGTCGGCGGCGGCCATGCAGGTACCGAGGCGGCGCTTGCCGCAGCGCGCATGGGGCGGCGCACCTTGGTGCTTACGCACAGTATCGAAACCCTCGGGCAGATGTCCTGCAATCCGTCGATCGGCGGCATCGGCAAGGGGCACCTCGTCAAGGAGGTTGACGCGTTGGGTGGTGCGATGGCGCTCGCAACGGATGAATCGGGCATTCAATTCCGCATCTTGAATGCCTCAAAAGGGCCGGCGGTGCGAGCGACCCGCGCGCAGGCCGACCGCGTGCTCTATCGGCAGGCGATCCGACGGCGATTGGAGAATCAAGCGAACCTCCAGCTCTTTCAGCAAGGGGTCGACGATGTCTTGGTGCAGGGCGACCGGGTGATCGGCGTCACCACGCAACTCGGCCTTGACATCCACGCGCGCTCAGTGGTGCTGACCACCGGCACCTTCCTCGCTGGCTTGATCCATGTCGGGTTGCGCAATCACGCTGCGGGACGGGCGGGAGAGCCGGCCGCCGCCACGCTTGCTGCTCGTCTTCGTGAATTGCAGCTCCCGGTAGGGCGACTGAAGACGGGGACGCCGCCGCGACTGGACCGGCGCAGCGTCGACTTCTCGCAGATGCAAGTCCAGGCGGGCGATTCGCCGGAACCCGTGTTCTCTTTCCTCGGCCATCGCAGCCTGCACCCGCAGCAGCTGCCTTGCTGGATTGCGCATACGAACGAGCGCACGCACGACATCATCCGCCGGGCGCTGGACCGCTCGCCGATGTTCACGGGCGTGATCAAGGGCGTGGGGCCGCGCTACTGCCCATCGATCGAGGACAAAATCCATCGCTTCGCCGGTAAGTCGAGCCATCAGATCTTTCTCGAGCCTGAGAGTCTTTCGACCAACGAGCTCTATCCCAACGGCATCTCGACCAGCCTACCGTTCGACGTGCAGCTCGAGCTCGTCCATTCCATTCGCGGCCTCGAGAGCGCGCATCTCGTGCGCCCGGGATACGCGATCGAGTACGACTACTTCGATCCGCGGGCTCTTAACGCGTCGCTCGAGTCGAAATCTCTGCGCGGGCTGTTTTTCGCGGGACAGATCAACGGTACGACGGGGTACGAGGAAGCCGCCGCCCAAGGCCTGCTCGCCGGCGCAAACGCTGCCTTGTCTGCGACGGGCGATGCCCCATGGTGGCCGAGGCGGGACGAGGCCTACCTTGGTGTGTTGGTCGACGACCTCATCACCCAAGGTGTATCTGAGCCCTACCGGATGTTCACCAGCCGCGCCGAGTACCGCCTGCAGCTGCGCGAGGACAATGCCGACTTGCGACTCACGGAAATCGGCAGGCGGCTCGGCCTTGTCGATGACCAGCGTTGGGAGGCATTCAATCGCAAGCGTGATGCGATCGAGTCCGAGAAAAGGCGCTTAGCTGCAATGATTGTAGGCGCTAGCTCTCGCGAAAAAGCCCGTGCTATAGACGTTTTGCGCCGGCCCGGTATCTCTTACGGCGACATCGTGCGGGAGTTGCCGGCTGAGCCCGACGTGGCCGCCCAAGTCGAAATACAGGCGAAGTATGAAGGCTATGTCGAGCGTCAGCGGCGCGATATTGCGCGCCGGAGCGACTTCGAATCGCTCGCGTTCCCGGCTGAATTCGACTACGCACGAGTGCGTGGCCTTTCCGTGGAGGTGCAGCAAAAGCTCAGCCGGCACCGCCCCCAGACGCTCGGTCAGGCGTCCCGGATCTCTGGCATCACGCCGGCCGCGATCTCTTTGCTGCTCGTGCACTTAAAGAGAGGCTTTGCGCCGTCCAAAAAAGGGCATGACGCCGCGGACCGCGCTTGAGCGCGGCACGCAAGAATTGGGGCTCGAACTGCCGCAGAACAGCAGCGAGCAGCTGCTGGCATACGTCGCGCTGCTCGCAAAATGGAACCGCACCTACAACTTGACGGCGATTCGGGATCCGCTCGGTATGGTGCAGCTACACCTCCTCGACTCGCTCGCAGTGTTGCCGCACTTGCCTCTTCCAACCAACGGCGCGCGCCTCGTCGACGCAGGCTCAGGTGCCGGTTTGCCAGGCGTGCCGCTCGCGCTTGCGCGGCCGCAGTGGCGCGTTGCGCTTGTCGAAGCGAATGAGAAAAAAGCGGCGTTCTTGCGCCAGGTCGTGATTGAGCTCGCGCTCGATAACGTCGAGGTCCATGTCACGCGCGTGCAGGCTTGGCGGCCGGACAGCCTGTTCGACCTGGTCATCTCGCGTGCTTTTGCGCGGCTTGCCGAATTCATTGCGGCCTGCCGACACCTCGCAGCTCCGCGAGGCATATTTGCCGCGATGAAGGGCAAGAATCCGCAGAAGGAGATTCTCGAACTGCCGCCGGATGCGCGATGTGAGCGCCTGCTGCGTCTTCGCGTACCGTTCGGCGATGCCGAGCGCCACCTCGTGCTCTGTGAATTGCGCGCATGAGCACAGCGCTCACGCTCGCGGTGGTCAATCAGAAAGGTGGGGTCGGCAAGACGACGACCAGCGTGAATCTCGCTGCAGCACTCGCGCAGTCGGGGCGCCGCATACTGCTAGTGGACTTGGACCCGCAGGGCAATGCCACGATGGGCAGCGGGATCGACAAGCGTGTGGCGCCGCGCACGGTCTACCACGTCCTTTTGGGCCTCTGCGACCTGAGCGCCGCGCGTACCCGGAGCGAGCAAGGCGGCTATGACCTCGTGCCGGCAAATCGCGAGCTCGCCGGTGCCGAGATCGAGCTCGTCGAACTCACCGGCCGCGAGTCGCGCCTGAAGCTCGCGCTGGAGCGCGCGCTTGGCGAGTACGACTTCGTGCTCATCGATTGCCCACCGTCGCTCAGCTTGCTTACGGTCAATGCGCTGACTGCCGCGCAGCGCGTGCTGATTCCAATGCAGTGTGAATACTACGCGCTTGAAGGTCTTTCCGACCTCGTCGCCACGATCAAGCGCGTGCGCGCGCATCTCAATCCGCAGCTCGAGATCGCCGGGCTACTGCGTACGATGTACGACCCGCGCAACGCGCTGTCGCAGCAGGTGTCGCAGCAGCTGGAAGTGCACTTCGGCGACAAGGTTTACCGCACGCTCGTGCCGCGCAACGTGCGGCTTGCCGAAGCGCCGAGCTATGGCGTGCCGGCGGTGCTGTGGGACGCAAGCTCAAAGGGCGCGCAGGCCTATATCGCCCTTGCCAGCGAAATCCTGGACCGCGCCGCGTGAAGGCCAAGGGCCTCGGACGCGGTCTCGACGCGCTGCTCGGCGGCGACGAGCCGCCGCGCGAAGCGCTCGCCACGCTCGACATCACATCGATACGGCCGGGTCGTTACCAGCCGCGCACGCGCATGGATGAGCAGGCGCTGGCCGAGCTCGCGCAATCGATCCGCTCACAGGGCCTGCTACAGCCGCTCGTCGTACGTCCGCTCAATGGCGGCTACGAGCTCGTCGCGGGGGAGCGCCGCTGGCGCGCGGCGCAGATGGCCGGTCTCGTGCAGGTACCCGCGGTGGTGCGCGAGGTGCCCGATGAGGCTGCGCTGGTCATGGCTCTGATTGAAAACATTCAGCGGGAAGACCTCAATCCCATGGAGGAAGCGGCGGCCGTGCAGCGGCTGGTCGACGAATTCAAGATGACGCACGACCAGGCAGCCGCCGCCATCGGCCGCTCGCGTAGCGCGACGACGAATCTCCTGCGGCTCCTAAGGCTCGCGAAACCCGTACAAGAGCAGCTCATGCGCGGCGCGCTCGAGATGGGGCATGCGCGCGCCCTGCTCGCCCTCGACGGCGCGCGGCAGATCGAGCTCGGCGCGCGCATCGCTGCCAAACGACTTTCGGTACGCGAGACCGAAGGCCTGGTGCAACGCCTGATGCGCGCGCCGGCCGAGCGGCGGCACAAGAAAGCGGACCGCGATGTCGCGCGCCTGCAGGAGGAGCTCTCCGAGAGGTTCGGCACAACGGTTGAAATCCGGGCTGCGCGCAAGGGTCGCGGCACGCTCGTACTGCATTACTCGAGCCTCGATCACTTGGAGCAGCTGCTAAAGAGGCTGAAGTGATGTACTTGCGCTATACTTCCGCCCCTTCGCGGGGGGCGACGAGTCCCGTCGTCATGCTTCGCCAACTGCGCAGACCCATCCTCACCGTTCTGAAATGGCAACTCCTTGTGACCGGGGCGCTAGCGCTGATGTTTGCGCTGATTTCGGGCGGGCACGGCGCCGCTTCGGCGGCCGCCGGAGGCGCGATCGGCATCACCGCAGGCCTGAGCGGCGCGCTCGTCGCATCGCTCGCGAGCACGCGATCGGCGGGCAGCGTCGTGCTCGGCGCACTGCGTGCGCAAGCCGTGAAGCTCGGGCTCGCGCTCGTGCTGCTATGGCTCGTGCTCGCGAACTACAAGCAGGTGGTCGTCGGAGCGCTGATCGCCGCGTTCGTCGTGACGCTACTTATTTTTGCGATGGCTTTTTTTGTTCGTGACTACTGACGATCAATGGCTGCCGAAGCTGAACTGACGGCCTCCGAATACATCCAGCACCACCTCACTTTCTTCTCGAAGCCGGTGGGGCACGGCGGCTTCTGGGTGCTCAACGTCGATTCGCTGCTGACCTCCATTGCGCTCGGCCTGCTCGGCCTCGGGTTCGTGTGGTGGGTGGTTCGTGGCGCGACTTCCGGCGTGCCGAACAGGCGCCAGGCTGCGGTCGAACTGCTCATCGAGTTCGTCGACGACCAGGCAAAGTCGATCTTCCACCATGGCGACCGTCACCGTTTCATCGCGCCTGCAGCCCTGACGGTCTTCGTTTGGGTGGTGTTGATGAATGCAATGGATTGGCTGCCTGCCGACATGGTGTCCGCGGTGTTCGCCCGCCTCGGCTTGCATAACTGGCGCATCGTGCCTACCGCCGACGTCAATACGACGTTTGCACTCTCGGTGTCGGTGCTGGCGCTGAGCATTTACTTCGGTATCGCGGCGAAGGGCGCCGTCGGCTGGGTGCATGGCTTCGTCTGCGCGCCGTTCGGCAAGAATCCGCTGCTGTGGCCGGCGAACGTGCTGTTCAACCTCGTCGAATACGTGTCCAAGACCCTTTCGCATTCGCTGCGCCTCTTCGGCAACATGTATGCGAGCGAGATCCTCTTCCTTTTGCTGTGGCTTTGGGCAGCGCACAGCTCATTGCGCACGGATTACTTGATCGGCTTCGCGGCATCGGTGCTCTTCGGCCTTGGCTGGGCGATCTTCCACATCCTGATCGTGCTGCTGCAGGCCTACATCTTCATGATGCTGACCATCGTCTACATCTCGATGGCTCACGAGCATCACTGACGCCCTCCTTCGTAATCGTTAAAAAAAGGGAACACACAATGGAAAAACTTCAATTGCTGGCGATGGTGCAGGCCTACACCGGGATCGGCATCGGTCTGATGGTGGGCCTTGGTGCCGCGGGCGCGTGCATCGGCGTGGGCATCATGTGCAGCCGGTTCCTCGAGGCAGCGGCGCGCCAGCCCGAGCTCACGAACTCGCTTCAAGGCAAGGTGTTCCTGCTGCTCGGCCTGATCGACGCGTCGTTCATCATCGCGCTTGGCATCGGCATGTTCTTCGCGTTCGCCAATCCGTTGGCGGGCGCATTCGGCTAACGATGAGCATCACCGTCACGCTGTGGGCGCAGGCGTTCACCTTCGCGCTCTTCATCTGGTTCACCGTGAAGTTCGTCTGGCCGCATGTACTGCGTGCGATCGAGACGCGCCAGAAGACCATCGCCGACGGCCTCGCCGCCGCCGAGCAGGGCCGCCGCTCGCTCGAGCTCTCCACGCGCCAAGCCGATGAAGCGATCAAGGAGGCGCGCGCGCGGGCCGCGGAGATCCTCGCCCAGACCGAGAAACGCTCTGCGCAGCTAATCGAGGAAGCGCGCCAGGCGGCCAAAGAGGAAGGCGGCCGCGAGCTTGCGGCGGCCAAGGCCGAGATCGAGCAGGAAGTGACGCGCGCACGCGAGGAGCTGCGCGACCGCGTCGCCATGCTGGCGGTCGCGGGAGCGGAGAAGATCCTGCGCCGCGAAGTCGATGCGCGCGCGCATGCCGATCTTCTGGAAGCCATGAAGCGCCAGCTCTAAATGGCCGAGCCCAGCACCGTCGCGCGGCCGTACGCCGAAGCCGCTTTTACGCTCGCCGACGAGGCGGGCTCCCTCTCGCGCTGGTCGGAAATGCTGGCGGCGCTGGCTGCCGTGGCCGCGGACGCGCGGGTGCGCGCGGCAGCAGCGGATCCGCGCCTGTCCGATGAGCAGCGCGCCGGCCTTTTCATCGGTATCCTCGGCGGCCGCCTGACGGGCGAAGCGGAGAATTTCGTGCGCGTGCTATCGCAGAATGACCGCCTCGGCCTGCTGCCGGAGATCCGCGAGCACTACGAAGTGCTGAAAAACGAGCGTGAAGGCGTGGTCGAAGCCACCGTGCAGTCGGCGTTCGAGCTCTCCGATGCGCAACTCAACGACCTCGTTGCCCGCCTGGAGAAGAAGACCGGCTGCAAAGTGCGCGCGCATGTCGCCGTCGATCGAGAGCTCATCGGCGGAGTGAAGGTCGTGCTCGGCGACAAAGTCATCGACGGCTCGGCGCGCGCGCAGCTCGCGGCGCTCGAGGCGGCCCTGAAAGCCTAAGGAGTTCGCATGCAACTCAATCCCTCCGAAATTTCCGAGCTCATCAAGAGCCGCATCCAGAACCTCGACGCGGGCGCGCAGATGCGCACGCAGGGCACCGTAGTATCGGTCACCGACGGCATCTGCCGGCTCCACGGCCTCTCGGACGTGATGCAGGGGGAGATGCTCGAATTTCCGAAAAGCACCTTCGGCCTGGCCCTAAATCTGGAGCGCGACTCGGTGGGCGCGGTGATCCTGGGCGAATACACGCACATTACCGAGGGCGATACGGTGAAGAGCACCGGCAAGATCCTCTCGGTGCCGATCGGGCCGGAGCTCCTCGGGCGCGTGGTCAATTCGCTCGGTCAGCCGATCGACGGCAAGGGGCCGGTGAACGCCAAGCTGACGGATGTCATCGAGAAGGTGGCGCCCGGCGTCATCGCGCGCCAGTCCGTCTCGCAGCCGGTACAGACTGGCCTGAAGGCCATCGACGCGATGGTGCCGATCGGCCGCGGCCAGCGCGAGCTCATCATCGGCGACCGCCAGACCGGCAAGACGGCGGTGGCCGTAGACACGATCATCAACCAGAAGGGCAAGGACCTCTTCTGCGTCTACGTCGCCATCGGCCAGAAGGCTTCCACGATCGCCAACGTCGTGCGCAAGCTGGAAGAGCACGGCGCTATGGCCTACACAATTATCGTCGCCGCGTCGGCATCCGAATCGGCCGCAATGCAGTACATCGCGCCGTATGCCGGCTGCACGATGGGCGAGTATTTCCGCGATCGTGGCCAGGACGCGCTCATAATCTACGACGACCTGACGAAGCAGGCGTGGGCCTATCGCCAAGTCTCGCTGCTCTTGCGGCGGCCACCGGGGCGGGAGGCATATCCCGGCGATGTGTTCTATCTGCACTCGCGCCTGCTCGAGCGCGCCGCGCGCGTCAACCCGGAATATGTCGAGAAGTTCACTAAGGGACAGGTCAAGGGTAAGACCGGTTCGCTCACCGCGCTGCCGGTGATCGAGACGCAGGCGGGCGATGTGACGGCGTTCGTGCCGACGAACGTGATTTCCATTACCGACGGGCAGATCTTCCTCGAGACTGACCTCTTCAACGCCGGCATCCGTCCGGCCATCAATGCCGGCATTTCCGTCTCCCGCGTCGGCGGCGCAGCACAGACGAAAATCATGAAGCGCCGCGACACCGGCGGCGGCGTACGCCTCGCGCTCGCCCAGTACCGCGAGCTCGCGGCGTTTGCGCAATTCGCGAGCGATCTCGACGAGGCGACGCGCAAGCAGCTCGAGCGCGGCCGCATGGTGACGGAGCTGATGAAACAGCCGCAGTACCAGCCGCTGCAGGTTTGGGAGATGGCGCTCACGCTGTTTGCCGTGAACAACGGTTACTTCGACGACATCGACGTCAAGAAGGCGCTCGCCGCGGAGCGCTCGATGCGCGACCACATCAAGAGCAAGTACGCCGCGCTGGCGGGCCGTATGGAAGAGAAGAAAGACCTCTCGGGCGACGACGAGAAGGCGTTGCACGACGCCATCAAGGACTGGAAGAAGAACGGCAGCTTCTAATGCCCGGCACCAAGGAAATCCGCATGAAGATCCGGAGTGTGCAGAACACCCGGAAAATCACCAAGGCGATGGAGATGGTCGCCGCCTCGAAGATGAGGAAGGCACAGGAGCGCATGCGTCACGCGCGCCCCTACGGCGAGAAAATCCGCAACGTCGCCGCCCACATCTCGCACGCGAATCCGGAGTACCGGCACCCATTCCTCGTTGACCGCGATAGCGTGAAGCGCGTCGGCATCATCGTCATCACCACCGACAAGGGCCTGTGCGGCGCGCTGAACACCAATTTGCTGCGCATGGTGCTCAATCAGTACAAGGAATGGCAGGCGCAGGGCGAGGAGATCGACGTCTGCGCGATCGGCAACAAGGGCTTCGGCTTCATGCAGCGCCTGGGCGCCCGCATCAGCTCGCACATCGTGCAGCTCGGCGACCGGCCGCAGATGGACAAGCTCATCGGCGCGGTCAAGGTCATGCTCGATGCCTATACCGCCGATCGCTTCGACCGGCTGATGCTTGGCTACACGCGTTTCATCAACACCATGAAGCAGGAGCCGGTCATCGAGCAGCTGCTGCCGCTCGCGGGTGAGCGCCTGGGCGCCCCGGAGACGGTGTGGGACTACATCTACGAGCCCGAGGCGCGCGCGGTGCTCGACCAGGTCATGACGCGCTACATCGAGGCGCTCATCTACCAAGCGGTGACCGAGAACATGGCGTCCGAGCAATCGGCGCGCATGGTGGCGATGAAGGCCGCCTCCGACAACGCCGCCACCCTGATCGACGAGCTCACGCTTATCTACAACAAGAACCGGCAAGCAGGCATCACCAAGGAACTGTCGGAAATCGTCGGCGGCGCAGCCGCCGTATAAGGAATCCCATGCCGCAAGCACAGCAAGAAGGCACCATTGTTCAGTCCGTCGGCGCGGTGATCGATATCGAGTTCCCGCGGGAACACATGCCGAACATCTATGAGGCGCTCATCCTGGAGGACACCGGCGACGACACGCTGGTCGAGAAGGGGCTCACGTTCGAGGTCGAGCAGCAGCTCGGCGACGGCGTCGTGCGCTGCATCGCGCTCGGCTCTTCCGACGGTCTGCGCCGCGGCATGAAAGTGCGAGGCACCGGGGCGCCGATTTCGGTGCCGGTCGGCAACGGCACGCTCGGACGCATCATGGATGTGCTCGGCCGGCCGATCGATCAGGTGGGACCGATCAAGTCCGACGAGCGCCGCTCGATCCACCAGATTGCGCCCAGGTTCGATGAGCTTTCCCCCTCGGTGGAGCTCCTCGAGACCGGCATCAAGGTGATCGACCTCATCTGCCCGTTCGCCAAGGGCGGCAAGATCGGCCTTTTTGGGGGCGCCGGTGTCGGCAAGACCGTGAACATGCTCGAGCTGATCAACAACATCGCGACCAAGCACTCGGGCCTGTCGGTCTTCGCCGGCGTTGGCGAGAGGACGCGTGAGGGCAACGACTTCTACCACGAGATGATCGAGGCCGGCGTCGTCAAGCTCGATGACCTCGAGCAGTCGAAGGTGGCGATGGTGTTCGGGCAGATGAATGAGCCGCCGGGCAATCGCCTGCGCGTCGGCCTCACCGGTCTGACGATGGCGGAAAAGTTTCGCGACGAAGGCCGCGACATCCTGTTCTTCGTCGACAACATCTACCGATTCACGCTGGCCGGCGTCGAAGTTTCGGCGCTGCTTGGCCGGATGCCTTCGGCGGTCGGCTACCAGCCGACGCTCGCCGAGGAAATGGGCCGGCTGCAGGAGCGCATCACCTCCACCAAGACCGGCTCGATCACCTCCGTCCAGGCGATCTATGTGCCGGCCGATGACCTCACCGACCCGAGCCCGGCGACGACCTTCGGCCACCTCGACGCGACCGTTGTTTTGTCGCGCGACATTGCGTCGCTGGGCATCTATCCAGCCGTCGATCCGCTCGATTCGACGTCGCGCCAGGTCGATCCGAACGTGATCGGCGAGGAGCACTACGGCACGACACGCGCCGTGCAGGCGACGCTGCAGCGCTACAAGGAGCTGCGCGACATCATCGCCATCCTCGGCATGGACGAGCTCTCGCCCGAGGACAAGCTGGCAGTCGCGCGGGCGCGCAAGATCCAGCGCTTTCTCTCGCAACCCTTCACAGTGGCGCAGAACTTCACCGGCACGCCGGGCAAGTATGTCTCGCTCAAGGACACGATCAAGGGCTTCAACATGATCGTCAACGGCGAATGCGACGCCCTGCCCGAGCAGGCCTTCTACATGGTCGGGCCGATCGAAGAGGCCTTCGAGAAGGCGAAAGCGCTCAAATAAATGGCGAATGCGACGATCCACGTCGATGTGGTGAGCGCCGAGGAGGCGATCTTCTCGGGCGAGGCGGAGTTCGTCGTGCTGCCTGGGGAAGCGGGCGAGCTCGGCATTTACCCGCGCCACACGCCGCTCATCACGCGGATCAAGCCCGGGGCTGTGCGCATCACGCCCGCGGGCGGCGGCGAGGAGCAGCTCATTTTTGTCGCCGGCGGCATCCTCGAAGTGCAGCCCAAGCTGATTACCGTGCTCGCGGACACTGCAATCCGCGGCGCCGATCTTGACGAGGCCAAGGCAAGCGACGCGCTTAAGCGCGCTGAAGAAGCGCGCCGCCATGCCAAGGACAAGCAGGAGATCGCCACCGTCGAAGGCGAGCTTGCGATGCTCGCCGCGCAGCTTGCCGCGATTCGCAAGCTGCGAAAAAAATAAGGCGCTACAGCCTCTTATCTTCCATTGTCGCGTCGGCCCGACTGCGAATTTCCCGCACCGGGCACCCCAATAGTCCGCCAAGACCACGGTGTGCGCGCAATGGCTCAGGTCCGGGTTTGGAACAATCGCTGCATCGCCACGCAGGAGAGTGCATGAAACACATTCTCGATTCCGACTTCCGTTATCGTCCCAGCTTCGATACGGACGTGAAGAAGACGTTTGAGAAGATCCGCCGCCAGCAGCAGCAGGCGAAAGAGCAGGCGAGGGACCGCGAGAATAAAGCGCGCCCCGAGATCCAGGTGAAAGTCCTCAAGCTCGACCAGCTGAAGAAAGCGACGTCTAGCGCGTAGACCGCGTCCGCAGTGCCGCGGGCCTATCGGCTATAGTGGCCCGCGGGGTGATCTACGATCTGCTGGTCATCGGCGGCGGTGTCAACGGCGCCGGCATCGCACGCGACGCGGCCGGCCGCGGCCTCGCGACGATCCTCGTCGAGCGCGGCGACCTCGCCGGCGCGACCTCGTCGGCGTCATCCAAGCTGATCCACGGCGGCCTGCGCTACCTCGAGCAATTCGAGTGGCGCCTGGTCGCAGAAGCGCTCGCCGAGCGCGAAATCCTCCTTCGCACCGCAGCGCACCTCGCTTGGCCCATTCACTTCGTGATGCCGCACGTGCCGGAGCTGCGGCCACGCTGGATGATCCGCATCGGCCTGTTCCTGTATGACCATCTTGCGCGTCGCTCCCTCCTGCCCGCTTCCCGGGCCGTGCGGCTCGACACCGGCATCTATGCCTCCGGCCTGCAGCCGCGGCTCAAGCGCGGCTTCGTCTATTCCGATTGCCAGGTGGACGATGCGCGGCTCGTGATCGCAAATGCGCTCGACGCGCGGCGGCGCGGCGCGCGCATCCTTGTGCGCGTCGAATGCATCGCGGCGCGCCGCGACGGCGCTGCATGGCGCGCCCGGCTGACGAACGGCGAGGAAATCAACGCGCGCGCCATCGTCAATGCGGCTGGCCCGTGGGTGAAGCACGTGCTCAACGAACGCTTGGGCCAGCCGAGTCGCGACGCCGTGCGCCTCGTGAAGGGAAGCCATATCGTCCTGCCGCGGCTCTACGAGGGAGAGCACGCCTTCATCCTGCAGAACGATGACCGACGTGTCGTCTTCATCATCCCGTTCGAGGACGAGTTCACGCTCATCGGCACGACCGATGTGCCCGTGTCCGAGCCGGACGCGCCGCAAGCGACCAACGATGAGGTGCGCTATCTCTGCGCGGCGGCAAGCCGCTATCTGGCGCGCCCGCTCGAGGCGACACAGGTGCGCTGGCGCTACGCCGGCGTGCGGCCGCTCTACGACGACGGCAGCGCCGACCCATCGGCCGTGACGCGCGACTACACTCTGCGCATCGATGACGCAGAGGGCCGCGCTCCCGTGCTCTCGGTGTTCGGCGGCAAAATCACGACCTACCGCCATCTCGCGGAGCAGGCGCTCAAGAAACTCGCGCCTTACTTTCCGGGCATGAAGGGAGCCTGGACCGCCCATGTGGCGCTTCCCGGCAGCGAATTTGCCGAGCGCGGCGCCGCGCGGGACGAGCTGCTGCAACGCTATCGCGTGGTGCCGCCGGCGATCGTGCGCAGCGTATTCAGGCGCCACGGCTCGGAGAGCGCTGCCGTGCTGGGCGACGGCGAGGTCGGCGAGCACTTTGGCGGCGGCCTAACTGAGCGCGAAGTGCGCTACGTCTGCGAGCACGAGTGGGCGAGTAGCGCCGAGGACGTGCTCTGGCGGCGCAGCAAGTGCGGCCTGCACATGACCGACGCGCAGCGACGGCGCGTCGCCGAGGTGATCGGGCGGTGAAGCTGCTCGCCGACCTGGATGCCCGCGCTGTGCGCGCGCTCCTCTTCGACATCGATGACACGCTCACGACCCGGGGCAAATTGACGGCCGCCGCTTTCAACGCGCTCGAGCGCGTCCATGCGCGCGGTCTTCGCACCGTGGCGGTCACCGGCCGTCCCGCCGGCTGGTGCGACCACATCGCGCGCATGTGGCCCGTCGATGCGGTCGTGGGAGAGAACGGCGCCTTTTATTTCCGCTTCGCGCAAGGACGCTTGCACAAGCATTACCGCGAGGCCGCTGAAGTGCGGGAGCGTAACCGCATCCGGCTCGTCGCCATCGGCCATCGAATCCTCGCCGCGGTGCCGGGGTGCGCCATCGCCGCGGACCAGCCTTATCGCGAGACGGACCTTGCGATCGATTACTGCGAAGACGTGCCGCCGTTGCCGCTCGAGACGGCGCAGCGCATTGCTGCGCTCATGCGGGAGGCGGGATTGCAGGCCAGGGTTAGCTCCATCCACGTCAATGGCTGGTTCGGCGATTACGACAAGCTGGCGATGGCGCGCGAGCTGTTGCGCCAAGACCTGGGTATCGATCTGGACGGCGAGCGCGACCGCGTCGTGTACGTCGGCGATTCGCCAAACGACGCGCCCATGTTCGAGTTCTTTTCGCAATCGGTTGGAGTTGCGAATCTGCGTCGCTTCGCGGCCGTGCTCGACAAGCCGCCGAAATACATCACGACCGCGAGCGCCGGCGCCGGCTTCGTCGAGCTCGCCGAGCATCTGTTGGCAGCATGACGCAGTGGCTCGCTTATCTCGGCATCGGCGCCTTGGTCGGCTTTGCGGCCGGGCTGCTCGGCATCGGGGGCGGCGTGGTAATGGTGCCGCTGCTCGTGCTGGCGTTCACGTCGCAGGGTTTGCCGGAGGAGCACGTCGTGCACCTCGCGCTCGGCACGGCGATCGCAGCCATCGCGTTCACCTCCGTAGCGAGCATGCGCGCCCATCACGCGCATGGGGCGGTCGACTGGCCGATCGCTCGCGCCATGGCGCCCGGCATTCTCGCCGGGTCGTTTGCTGCGGCGCTCGTGGCCGGCTTCATTCCAACGCGGCCGCTTGCGCTCGTCTTCACGGCGCTCGTCTTTTTCGCTGCCACGCAGATCCTGCTCGACCTGAAGCCTTCGACGACTCGCGAGCTTCCCGGGCCTCTCGCCCTTTTCACCGCGGGCAGCATCATCGGTGCGCTATCTAGCCTGCTCGCCGCGGGCGGCGCATTCCTTACCATCCCGCTCCTCGCCTGGTGCAAGGTGCCGCTGCGGCGCGCCATCGGCACGGCCTCCGCTAATGGTCTGCCGATCGCCATCGCGGGCACGGGCGGCTACGTGCTGCATGGCCTGCGCGTGGCGGGACTGCCGCCGGCAAGCTTCGGCTATGTCTATCTGCCGGCGCTCGGGCTCGTGGTGATCACGAGCATGCTCGCGGCGCCGCTCGGCGCGCGCCTGACGCACCGCCTGCCCGTGCAGCAATTGCGCCGGATCTTCGCCCTCCTGCTCTACGCCTTCGCGCTGCGGATGCTGATCGGCGTGTGGTGATTCAGGCCTCGTAGTCCGCGATCCAGTGCTCGGCAACGAGCGAATCGATCACCGTGCGCGTCTCGAGATGCGCCGGATGGCCGTGGTACGCGGCGAGCGCCTCGCGCGTCTCGAACTCGCAGACGAGGGCGAAGTCGACCGCGCGGCGTCCACCGTTGAACGCGCGCCCGATTTCCACCTTCGTGAGCCCCGGGATGCGGCCAAGCTGCGCACGCAGCGCCTGCTCGATGGCGGCGAAATCCACCGACGCAGGCGATTTCAGCCGCCACAGCACGATATGCCGGATCATCGGCGCTAAACTCCGCCCTTTGCACCCGCAAGGCAAGTGGCCGGTCCCCTTTCCCACATCCGCGTCCTCGATCTGTCGCGCGTGCTCGCCGGCCCATGGGCGAGCCAGAACATGGCCGATCTCGGGGCCGAAGTGATCAAGATCGAGCGACCGGCAAGCGGCGACGACTCGCGCAGCTTCGGTCCGCCGTGGATTCGCGATGGTAAAGGCGGCGAGACCAAGGATTCGGCGTACTTCAGCTCGGCGAACCGCGGCAAGAAATCGGTGACACTCAACATCGCCGTGCCGGAGGGTCAGGCGATTGCGCGCGAGCTCGCCGGGAGCTGTGACGTACTGATCGAGAACTACAAGTACGGCGATCTCGGGCGCTACGGCCTCGCCTACGAGCAGCTGCGGGCCCTGAACCCGCGGCTCGTGTACTGCTCGGTCACCGGTTTCGGCCATACCGGTCCGTATCGCGAGCGGCCGGGGTACGACTTCATGATCCAAGGCATGGGCGGCATGATGAGCGTCACCGGCGAGCCGGACGGCGCGCCGGGCGGCGGGCCGCAGCGCGCGGGCGTGCCGATCGCGGACATCATCACCGGGATGTACGCATGCATCGCGATCTGCGCGGCGCTTGCCCATCGCGAGCGATCCGGCAAGGGCCAGCATCTCGACCTTGCGCTGCTCGACTCGCAGATCGCGCTCCTTGCCTATCAGAACACGAACTACTTCGCGACTGGCGTGCCGCCGAAGCGCATCGGCAACCTGCATCCGAACATCGTGCCGTACCAGCCGTTTCGCGCCGCCGACGGCGATGTGATCCTCGCGTGCGGCAACGACAATCTTTATCGCAAGTTCTGTGACGCCGCCGGCTGCGCCGAGCTCGCGCGCGATGCGCGCTTCGCCACGAACGCCAAGCGCGTCGAGAACCGCGCCGAGCTTACCCGCCTGCTCGCCGCGGTCTTCCGAAAGCGCACGAAGCGCGAATGGCTCGAGCTCCTCGAGGCCGCGGGCGTACCGAACGGGCCGATCAACGACGTCGCCCAGGTTTTCGAGGAGCCGCAGGTGAAGGCGCGCGGTGTGCGCATCGAGCTCGAGCACGGCGCCGGCGCAAAGCTGCCGCTCGTGGCGAGCCCCATGCGCTTTTCCGACACGCCGATCGAATACCGGCTCGCGCCGCCGCTGCTCGGTGCGCACACCGAAGAGGTGTTGCGCGGGCTGCTCGGCAAGGGCGAGGCCGACATCGCCCGGCTGCGCGCAGCGAAGGTGATATAGCTTAGGATACGCGGCAAATTTCACGAGGAGGAGGTTTATGACCCGCATTAAGCAGCTGCTCGTTGCGAGCGCGCTCTGCGCCGCATTCGGCACGACGGCGTTCGGTGCTACGACGCTGCGCGCCTCGCACCAGTTCCCGGGCGGCCGGGGCGACGTACGCGACGAGATGGTGCAGATCATTGCGCGCGACGCAAAGGCAGCGAACGTCGACCTGGAGATCCAGGTCTATCCGGGCGCGTCGCTCTTCAAGCCGAACGAGCAGTGGAACGCCCTCGTCAACGGCCAGCTCGACATCTCGTCCTTTCCGCTCGACTACGCGAGCGGCAAGCAGCGCGCCTTCGGCGCCACGCTCATGCCGGGGCTCGTCAAAAGCCACGATCGAGCACAGCGGCTGAACAACTCGCAGTTCATGAAGGACATCAAGGCGCAGATCGACAAGGCGGGCGTGATCGTGCTCGCCGACGCCTGGCTCGCGGGCGCCATGGCGTCGAAGAAGAGTTGCATTCGCAAGCCCGAGGACGTGAAGGGCCTCAAGTTCCGCTCGGCGGGCCCGACCTTCGCGGCCATGTGGCAATCGGCCGGAGCGACGATCGTGTCGGTACCGAGCAACGAGGTGTACAACGCGCTGCAAACCGGCGTGGCCGAGGCCACCGACACGAGCTCGGGCAGCTTCGTTTCGTTCCGCATCTACGAGCAGGTGAAATGCATCACCGCGCCCGGCGACAACGCGCTGTGGTTCATGTACGAGCCGGTGCTGATGTCGAAGAAGAGCTT
>Ga0075436_100000051_pt1 | contig 70811 bp, 54 predicted proteins | sample RhiMethybrSRZTD5_FD_75303 | JGI IMG/M metagenome (GOLD analysis project Ga0075436, IMG submission 75303) | Populus rhizosphere microbial communities from Tennessee, USA - Rhizosphere MetaG P. TD hybrid SRZTD5 | ecosystem: Host-associated > Plants > Roots > Rhizosphere > Soil | place: USA...
CCACCGGCTACTCTCTCGCAACCCTCCAGGTTGCATGGCAGATCACTCGGTACCGGTGGTCTTCGCTGCGCTCCGACCACCGGCTACTCTCTCGCAACCCTCCAGGTTGCATGGCAGATCCTCTCATCACCCTTGACTGAGGTGAGTCAACGATATGATTACCCTCATTTTCGTTGGCGAAAGAGTTTCAATGGATTGAGATCTTTCCAACTTCGTTCCGTCCCCTGTTCGAGTTCCGCCTTTAATTCGGCCGCCGTGTGCATTTGCAGATCCGGATCATCAACTGTAAGAGAACCGTTCGGCGCCAGGTTGATTGCGCGATTGACTGCCTCCAACCCCTGCTTGAAGAGCTGATCGTCGTAATAGACTCGACCCCAGCCCTCTCTATAGCACGCGTAGGCTATATAGAACTGCGTGCGTGAATCCCTCTGGGCTGGATCGGCGCTGGTCCACTCGTCACGGGCGGCGCGAAATTGATCCCTGCGGAAGAGCGCCAGGCCGTTATTAAATTTCTCCTGATTGATCTCGTAAGTTCCCGCGGCCACTTGTGAGTTAGTGGCTACGTCTTTAAACGAGCGGGGCTCGGTCGCATAGATCCACACAATGATGCTGCCGTAGACGAGTGTCCAAATAAGGCCGGCGAGCTGAATAGCTTTTCGTTGCATAAAAAGGCATGAGAATTATAGACACTAAATGGAATTGGCAGAACCGCGCGCGTAAGAGGATTATTTGTCATTTGATATTTGACATTTATCGTTTGTCATTGGGAGGCCGGGCGAAGCGCTAAGAGCGAAGAGCAAAGGGGGACGCTTATCGCACTAACTCATTACTCATCACTCATCACTCATCAATCAGCACGAAGACGGGACAGGAGTATGGAGTCAATCTCTACCGACTTCTGTCTCCTGACTCCCGTCTCCTGACTCCTGTCTACTGACTTCTGTCTCCTGAATTGTTATTTATCATTGAATCGTTGATTTCTACCTGCCGGACTTCTAACATTCGATTCAAATCGCACGCCCATCTTTCAGGTCGATGCGGCAGTAGGCAGGAGACATGAGGCAGGAGGCAGGAGGCAGTAGGCAGGAGTCAGAAGAGTGTTAACAACACGCATTGATCGGCTCACAGTAATTGCGATTGCGATCGTCGCTTACGCGGCTGTGAACATCACGCATGAAATTATCGGCCACTGTGGCATGGATCTAGTCATGGGCACGAGGTGCACCGTCATCTCGACCACTTACATCCCCTCGGCACAGGTACCTTCGGCTTGGAAGTTCAACATCATTGTCGCGGCTGGATCCACCGCGAATTTTGCGGTAGGGCTAATTTCTTTCGCGATGCTGCGGCGCGGCGCGATTACTCGAACAACGGTCCGATTCTTCCTCTGGCTGCTCATGTGCGTGAATCTTTTTTTGGCTTCCACCTACATCGCAGTCGCGCCTATCATCAAGTTCGGCGATTCGTACATTCTGATTCAGAATCTGCCGGTGCAAATCTTCTGGCGGCCGGCGGTAGCGTTAGCCGGAGCGTTAGCCTGGTGGTTCTCGTTCCGAGTCGCTCGCATTGAGTTGGCGCGGCTAATCGGCTTTGGAGGCCGCGGCGCGCGAAGGGTTGCGCTGGAACTGGTAGTACCTGCTTATCTAACCGGAGGAATCATGACGGTGGCGTCCGCGTTGTTTAGCCAACTGGCCGCGAAATGGGCGCAGCTCGAGGCGGCAGGCGGCACATTTGGGTTGACCATTTGGTTGTTACTTCTGCCCTTCGTGGTTCCGGAGCCATCGACGCTCGACGGGCAGCCTTTTGAACTTTCAAGAAGTATCGGTTGGATCGTGGCAGGCGCGTTGACCGCAGCGATGTTCGTCGGCGTCCTCGGCAGAGGCATTGCGCTTTAGAAGGCAGAAGGCAGTGAGGCAGAAAGCAGAGATCAGAGGTCAGTTTGAGGAATTGCGAATTTCGATTGCGGAATGAAGAGCAGAAGGCAGTGAGCAGTGAGCAGTGAGCAGGAGGAGGCTACGCGGCTCTGCCGGACGTGCAGCACGTGCTCGATGCAGTCTCCGTCAAAAAAGAAAAATTAGTGCGAAATTGCCATGGCCTCGTAGTCCCCACTACTGATTTCCGGATCAGCGACTCCCACGATTTGCTTGCAACTAAGCTGAAGCTGAGCGCCTACATAGTATCCAACTGCAAATAAACTCTGACGCGAAAGCCCAGTTGAATATTGATAGAATTGACTCGATCGCGCGTGCCGGCTCTCCAAAATGAATCTCCCAAACTCCGAAATGGCTTTCGTTAACCTCAGCAAGCTCCGTGATTACTCGCTGAATCCGCAACATGAATCGGGTGGGAGCAAGGCCCGTGTATTTCGCGCCGCCTTGGGTTTGACTATTAATGATGCGGAGTGGCTGCGCACCGAACTGCTCAGGGTTGCACGGGAAGGCGATGCGAAGATTGGTGAAGTCTCCCAGTTTGGTCAAAAGTATTTGATTGACGCGCAACTGACCTTTAACCAACGGACCGCTATTGTGCGAACGGCGTGGATCATCGAAAATGGGAAAGACTTTCCGAGGCTGATAACCTGCTATGTGAAGTGAGGAACGGTGAATGGACGGAATCAAAGAGCTTGGAGTAGTCGCCCTTTTGACTGACAAACCGGAATCCGCGCTCAAGCGGGGCGATGTGGGAACCGTCGTGGAAGTATTCCAAAGCAATGAACATCACCCTGGCGGTTGTATCGTCGAATTTGTGGATGAGGACGGCAAGGTAGTCGCTCTGCTCGACGTGACGGACCTCTCCGAGATTGTGCCGCTCAACTTGAAACTGCGCGCTGCCTAGCCCCGATTTATCGGACGTGAATTCAGCCAAGAAGACAGCAAGAATCGCAGGCCTACTGTATCTGCTATTGGCGGTGACCTCGACCGTTGGTCTGAGCATTTCTTCTTTCATGGTACCTAGCGATGCCGCGGCCACCGCGAACAAGATTGGATCGCATCAGCTCCTTTACCGACTGTGTATCGTCAGCGATCTGGCGTCGCAGATCGTTTTTGTCTTCCTGGTGCTGACTTTGTATCAATTGCTCAAAGGAGTGAACCAGAAACTGGCGGCACTGATGGTGGCACTGGTTCTGGTTCAGGTCCCCATGACGTTTGCCACGATGCTTTGCGGGATCGCTCCACTCGTACTGTTGAATGGGGCCGACTATTGGTCGGTATTCGACAAACATCAGTTGGATGCCCTGACCATGGGAGCGCTAAGCTTGCGCAGTTATGGAATAGACGCGGTCACGGCACTGTGGGGTCTCTGGCTCTTACCGTTCGGGCTGCTCATATTTCGATCGGGATTTATTCCCCGAATTCTCGGCGTCATCCTGATCGTCGGCTGTTTTGCCGACCTCGCCGTTAGCGTGACGTCTTTGCTTTTCCCGGCTTACGAGCACCCGGTTCATAAATTGTTGATTCTGGGTCTTGGCGAGATCTTCATTATTCTCTGGCTCTTAATTAAAGGTGTTCGAGTGCAAAAGTTGGACGAGCACGCTGCCTGATTAATGGCGAACAGGTTCTCGAAGCCGCAAAGGCGCTGCCGTGAATTAGCCGCAGGTTCATGCGGATATATGCGGACAAAAGTAGGGTGCTTCGCACCTTCACCTGACCTCTTCCAGGGGAGAGGGAAAAGAGGCCAGAGATTAGAAGTCGGAATGATCTGTCACATCGGTTCCCGGTCGTCGGCCTGAAGGGCCGCTGGAAATTAGCCGTGGGTGAAACCCACGGTCAACGTCAGTGATTTGGCGCGCCTTGAAAGGGCGCCGGATATTTACCACAAATATTTTTCCTCATAAATTCTTGTCCGTGGGCTGCGCGTCGCTTGCCCACGGCGAATGTTCGCCATCCCTTCGGGAAGCCACGTTACTGAGCTGACTTCAAAACGATCTTGCGATTGCGATTTCCGAGCTTGAGCACCAGAGGATTATTGACTTGAATCGGGTGCTCTTCGCCGTCGATGTTGATGATGAAGTTCACCGGCGGAGTTCGATCGACCACGATTTGCGGGGCCGGCGATGGTGCGGGATTAGACATCGCTTCGGCCGGCTTCGCGATGTCCGTCGTGCGCGTCAACAAATTGTTCGCGACGATGCGCCAGGTGGTTGGCGAACAACGCAAGCGCAAACCCGGCGTGTCGGTCTCTGCCGATTCCTGCGGCGCGAGCGCGTCCAACTTGAACAATCCTTCGCCACAGCGCGTCCCGCTCGCGTCATAGAACGTCGCCCAACCCGATACGTAAGTATAGAAGTTGGTCGTCGTGTTTTTGATCGCGATGCGGGTATTGGTTACTGGCGAGTCCAGCGACCCGTTCAGCACCGTCGTCAGTAGACGCGCTTCGATCGCCGGCGATGATTTGGCGTCGAATCCGATCGCGGGTTCAGTCAGAGCGGCGCGTTGTTCGGTGGATTGGGCGAACGCGGTAGAAGCGCAAATAATTATTAACGCGAAAAGTAATGAGATGGTTTTCATGGTGAACTCCTTTGGTTACGCCGGCGTTTTCGCAAATTCCCTCTCCCTTTGGGAGAGGGTTAGGGTGAGGGATTGTAGCGCGTCTTTCCTTTTTCAAATCGGCGCGAAGCGCAGCCTCGCGAAGTAACAAAGAATAACAATAGAATCGCGACTAGCTTCGCACCCTCACCTGGCCTCTCCCAGGGGGAGAGGACGAGCAAACGATTGCGATTACGAATGGTTTTCGCGCGGGCATCGAGCCCGCGCGCCAAAATCAACATTGCATCTGATCCAGGGGTGTCGCGCTGCGCGCTTACCCCTGGCTATTATCTTTCAAACCTTCAGCGTGGTGAATGGCGGGCAGTAGTCGCCTCCAAACGGATCGAGCAGTCGAAAGCAGCCCTCCCTTACGGTCGGGCTTCTGACACGTCACAGCTTCTTAAGAACTTTCTCCGCGAGGGTCTTTGATTTGGTCAGTTTTGCCTTGGCATCGCCGGCGCCGCCCACGCTGATGCGGAAGAACTCGTCTCCCTTCAGCACGTACAGCGCGCCCCCCACGTGGCTGGCAATCCAATAAGCGTCTTCGCCAAGACCGGCAATCTTCTCCGGCTTTGGCGATTCTTCTTCCTCGGCTTCGCGTCTCTCTCCGCTCTTTGCCTTTTCCCGATCTTTCTCTTTTTCTTTGGCGGGCGGCGTCTCGGCGTTTCGCGCGAACGTAGTCTCCCAGAATTTGCGCGGCGTCGTGCTCACGCCTTCTCTGGCGGTAGTCACATTCAGCACGATTGAGTTCGCGCTGGTCGGCAGCGCGAAATAGCATTGCGCAATGATGAAGTCGCCGTCCTGACGATCGGATCGCTTTGCATCCTGGTAGGCTTCGCCTTGCACACCCTTGATATCGTCGCTGGTCAAAAGGCCGCACGCGTCTATCTTCGACTTCACCGCTGAAGCTGAATTCGTCGAAGGACTCGCGGTGGTTGTTGAAGAGTTGGCGCCGTTACTACTCGCTGGTGGATTCGAATCTTTTGAAGTGCAACTTGTGAAAACCAAAAGAGCACTCGCGATAATGCAGAGCCTGAGAGTCATCCTGACTCCTCCTTCTTTTCAATTGACTGCCGGGGGCGCAGGCGCACGACATCATTGCTCGCGGTCGGTCGATAAGCGCAAACCTGGTTACGACCGTTTCGCTTCGCACAATAAAGCGCCGAATCGGCCAACTCGACCAACTGAATCGGATCGCGCGCATCTTCGGGGTAAGACGCGACGCCAATGCTGATCGTGATGTGATGAGTCGGCTGTTGCTCGCTCGATCCGCGACGCGCAGCAGGGAATTCGTGCTTTTCGATCGCGGCCCGCACCCGTTCCGCGGCAATCAACGCTTGAGCGTAATCAGCGTCCAGCAGGAAAGCCGCAAACTCTTCGCCGCCAAATCGGGCTGCGACATCGCCCGCCCGCAGAGATGTCTTGATGACTGCACCGACTTCTTCCAGAGTCTCGCTGCCGGCAAGATGGCCGTAGGTGTCGTTCACCTCTTTGAAGTGATCGATGTCCATCATGAACACGCAGAACGGCATCTTCTCGGCTTCGGCACGAGCGGCTTCGCGGCGTAGCTCGGAAAAGAAAGACTTGCCAGTCAGCAGGCCGGTCAATTCATCGTGGACCAGCAACCGATGAATCTGTTGCTGAAACTCGCGATCAATTTCGTCCAGCATCTCGAACCGAATTAGCTGATCGCCGATTTCGAACTTATCTCCGTCTTCAAGCAGCGCCTGCTCTACGCGTTCGCCATTTAGTAGCGTGCCGTTGGTCGACCCCAGATCCGACAAGCGAAAGCGCGGCTCTCCAGTTGTTTCGTCGCGCTCTGTCGTGATGCGGGCGTGCAGCCGCGAGGCGCGAGAGTCGTTGATACGAATGTCCGCGTCGAGGGCCCGGCCGAGGGTGACTTCCGCACGGTCGAGCGGAATGGGCACCGCGAGCAGTTCGCCGCGCAAAAAAACCAGAGCCGGTCGCAGCTCGCCGCGGCGCTGAAATTGGCCGGAGAAAGTTCCGATCTCGTCCGGAGACTTGCGCAGCGATGTTTCGTCCGAGTCTTTCGGCATCCGAGCTTGGCTCATACTCTGCAGGTTCGTTAGGCGGAGCTTTTTTGACCTAAGGCGTATCTTATCTCGTGGCCATAGTTTGCGGCAATATTTTTCGATGGCGACGCGAACAAATTGCCGCAGGATTACATGGACGCTCAGAAGCGCATCGGAAGAAGGCGACTGGTCTAGTTTGAAGACGGACGGTATGCATAACGCTGCGCCATCTTTAGATGGCTTACCCGCAAGGTTCCTAGACCAGCGCCTTTAGCGCTGGGCCAGACAAGACACCTTTTATGAGCGCGCGTTAGCGCGCTTCAAAGTAGCTGGCCTCAGCCGTAAACGGCTGGTCTAAGAACCCTGCGGGCAAGCCACCTGAAGGCGGCTAAAGAACGGCGTTTTCCGGACTGTGCGTTACATTGATTGATCGCGCATTGAGTCTAAACTGAATCAGTACCCAGAAGAACGCGAACTTGTCCTCAACGTGGCCAACTCCTATAATTCCTGACAACAGTTTTCATTATTTAATCGCGAGATATTGATTCTTGAGGAATACCTTCTAATGGGTTGCACCGTTAACAAAGTACCAGTCGAACCGCTTGTTTGCCCAAACTCTCCGAGCACACTTACCGTCGAACGCGTGGCGGAAGCCAAGCTGCCAACTGAATGGGGCGACTTTCGCATCGCGGGTTATCGTTCAAAGATCAGCGACGAGGAATTCGTCGTGCTGTATGAAGGTGAACTGCGGCCCGACGTGCCGGCGCTGGTGCGCATTCACTCGCAGTGCCTGACGGGAGACGTGTTTGGATCAACTAAGTGCGATTGTGGCGCGCAGCTTCATCGGACGTTGCAGATGATTCAGAAAGAAGGACGCGGCGCGGTTGTGTATCAGCAGCAGGAGGGGCGTGGCATCGGCATCCTCAACAAAATTCGCGCGTACGCTTTGCAGGATGCGGGCGCCGACACCGTCGAAGCGAACGAGCGTTTGGATCTTCCGGTTGATGCGCGCGATTATCGTCAATGCGCTGAAGTGCTCTTCGACCTTGGGTTGTGCAAAGTGAAAGTTATCTCGAACAATCCGGGCAAGCTGCGCGCATTGGAAGAAGCCGGACTGGAAATTGTCGAACGAATTTCGATCGAAGTAGAGTCTTCAGAGAGCGCGGCGAAATACATGAGGACCAAGAAAGAGAAGATGGGGCATCTGCTTAAGCTCAGTCCGCTCTGAGATTTTGATTTCTGCCTGACCTGTGTGCCTTTCGTCCGTGCTGAGATCGATGACGCCACAGAAATCCGCACGAGACTCCCCTTGAATGCCGGCCTGATTTTCGTAGCTGTTTTATGGTTTGGATCTTAGATCGCTGATGCTCTTCTTGATGCGATCAGCATCCGGAGCCTTCGGTTCAAGCTTCAGATACTTTTCCAACTCGCCGGCAGCCTCTTTGTTCTTATGGGTACTAACATAGACACCGCCCAGATACTTATGAGCTAGCGCGATGTTCTCGCCGCCGTTGCTGATCGCCAGCTCCAGCTCTTTTTGCGCTTCATCATACGCCTTGAATTTGATGAGCATTAATCCAAGGTAATAGTGCGGCGCAGGCCCGGGAACCTTTAATCGAATGGCCTCTCTAAGGTGACTCTCGCATCCGTTGAATTTCTTCTCGGCATCCTCGAACTTCTGCTGACCCATCAGGTCGGCGCCTTGATTGTAAAGAGCAATGCCAAGATTAAGATGAGAAAAGCCATCCTCGGGATGAGTTTTCAATAAGTTCTCATATATCTCAGCCGCCTTGTCAAAACTGTTGAGCTTCAAGTATTGGCTGCCGAGCTCTTTCTGCGCTTCAGTAAAGGTAGGGCTCGCTGAAACTGCTAGCTGAAAAAACTCAGCCGCCTTCTTACTGTCTCCTGCGTGCGCGGCTTCAAGACCTTTCTTGTAATTGTCTACCGCGGGCTTTGGAAACTGAGCCAGCATTTGTTCGGCTTCAGCACTGCCCTTCGCTCGAAGGTGAATGTCGAGCATTATTTTATCGCCCGTCGCGCCCATGCCCGCCGAACCGCCGGTATTGCCGTAGATAGTTACAGCCTCGCGCACTGATTCATAGTCGGCTCCTCCATCCACGACAATGTCGTATTCCGCGGCCGGCAGCGAACGAAATAAGAAAGCGCCATCGGCGTCTGTTGCCGCGCTCTTAGTCCCATTAACATGGCCGTCCAGCTTCACCAGGATGCCCGGACCGGCTCGGCGTCCGGTCGGCATATAGACATGTCCTTCGATACTGTGCACGCCACCTGCGGCATCCGGAAGACCACGCGTGCTTCCGACACCGCCCTGTGCCGACCCAAGAACGAAAATTCCTAAAATGAGAACAGCGGGCATAAAGCCGCGAAATAAGTATTTAGCTTTCTCAAACATGGGGTCCGATCCTTTCAAAGCAAATATAAAAGGTTTAGGACTTGGAGTGTAAGTCCTTGATTGTTTGCTGCAAGACACTAGCGTCGTTGGCGTTTGGAACCAACTTAAGGTAGGTCTCCAATTCAGCGGCCGCATTTTTATATTCTCGTCTTTCCAAAAATATGCCGCCCAGGTAACGATGCGCTAAAGCGACTTCAGGCGATTTGGAGTCGATCGCCGCCTGTAACTCGCGCTGTCCTTCTTCGAGCTTTCGTTGAACCGCCAGGGTGATACCCAGATACATGTGCGCGGTGGGATTAGAATTACTTATTCCCAGTGCGATTCTAAACTCCTTCTCGGCATCAACGTATCTTCGCAAATTGAGCAATGCAATTCCGTAGTGCAAACGCGCGGAAAAGTCCTGCGGCGTCAACCTTGTCGATTTTTCGAAGACTTGTGCGGCTTTGTCCGCCAGACCACTCTTCAAATAGATTACGCCCAACAAATTCAAAGCCAGCGGAAAGTCTTCATAACCGGAAATCGCTGCTTTCAATTCTTCCACAGCCTTTTTGTTGTCACCGACTTTCAACTGCTCAAGAGCCTGCAAGTAGTGATCGCGGGCAGCTTCAGGAACATTCGCCAAGGCGGCCTGTAACACTCCGGGTTTTGCGGGGTCTTCACGTTTGAGCTGAAGCGCGATCTGGACTGTATAGCTGCGCGGAACGATCGGCAATTTGATTCCGGTGCGAGAAGTATTCCCCTCGGTATCAATATAGACAGGTTCTCTCACCGGTTCGTACTCGTCGCCGGCATCAACGATAACCACGTAGTTGCCGGGGATAAGTCCCGAAAAAGTAAAAGAGCCATTCGCATCCGACATTACGGAGAGGTCGCCCGAGTTGTAGGTCTCCAACTTGACCATGACACGTTTATCGGAGCGTCGACCGGACGGATAGTAGATTCGACCGTGGATGGAATGTTGGCCTCCGGTGCCGGTTGGATCCATCCCGCCGCCGATTTGCGCACGCGCGCTGCCGAAAACAAAAAGCGCAACCGCTAGAGCGACTAACGGCATGCCAAGCAGAGGCGTGGTTTGTTTATGCTTATTGCATGAACTCAACATCGGTTTAGCCTTTCAAAACGACCGAGGTAGAGGGTTGAGGGAAAACACTAGCACTTTGGCCAGAAAAAGAAAAAGGAGAAGCGCAAACTGCTCGCGCTTCTCCTTGCCAAAGAACTCACTGGGGACGAAGCCCCGTGAATTGTTAGAAAGTGAACTTCACACCCAAACGCAACGACGACGGGAACTGGAAGATCGTACCAGCACCGTAGAACGTGTTTGGGAACCGGTTCGCCGCGATGTTCGCCACGCCCGGGATGCCGCTATTGATCGAGAACGTCTCATCCAGGCGAATTGCGCGCTGTGAATTAAGGACGTTGAACCAATCTGCGGACAATCGAAGTTCGCGCTTCTCACCCACCTTGATGGGATAGTAAGCGCTCATATCGAGGTTATAAGTGAACGGCGTGCGGTTGCTGCCGATGCTGTCCACTACATTCGGGAATGCCGGGTCGCTGACACCGACCGTGGGCACGATAGCCGTACCACGCTGAGTGTCAAAGCCTTCGTTGTTTCCATACACAGGGTGTGGAATCAAGCGATTGAAGGGAATTCCCGACTGGGCGCGGAACGATGCGCCGATCAGCAGTTTGAACGGTGTGCGATAGCTACCGTCAACCTTGAACTGATGCGGACGATCATTCGGAAGACGTCCATAAGTGTTGTCAAGCAAACTGACCAGATCGAACAGCGAAGTGATGTTCGGGTCAGACTGGCCGTTGTCATTACGGAACAGTCCTTCGTAATTACCGATCAGACTGGAGAAGACGTACGAACTAATTAACTGCCAGTTGTTGGTGAATCGCTTGGTAGCGGTAAACTCAACTGCCCGGTAGTAGCGGCGGGCATTGCCAAAGCATCGTGCCGTCGGAGAACCACCGGTTCCTGAACAAGCAAAGTCCTCGGTTGTGAAACCATGGGCGGCGTCACCTCTGCGGCCCGGGTTGAACAGGAAGTAGTTATTTCCATCATCGAACGAACCGTCTTCAATCACATTTCGTTGATGACGGTAAATGCCGCGGGCGCCAAGAACGAAATCCTTCTTAACTTCGTACTCAAATCCCGCGGTGCCTTCACCGATGCTTTGCGGCTTGAGGCCGCGGTCGATCGGCGTATGCGTGCCACCGAGATTGCCGATGTCAGCTACGACGAACGCAGTGCTCGGCCCATTCAACGTTGAAACGTTGAAGTTCAGGTCGGTCTGAGTAGTGTCGCTGCCCGCGCGAACGTTCACGTCGAGAGGTACCGGCGTTTCGATGTAAGTCGCATAGTTCGCGAACAACTTACCTTTGCCTTTTCCGGTGAAGTCCCAGATCAAGCCAAGACGCGGGGCCAGATTGTCCCACCAGTTGTTGAGCTTGAGATAGCTGAAACCACCACGGCCGATGGCCTGTTCATAATCCCAACGCGCACCGATGTTGAATTGCCAGTTCTTGGCAAATTTGTAGTCGTCCTGAATATAGAACGCCTGCATATCGGTGTGAGTCCCATCTGGCGCCTGCAGCCGGAAATCCCGGACGCGGACACTGGAAAGGATCAGGATCGGGTTTACGCTGAGTTGGGCGGCCGCCAACGTCGCCGTTGAAACCGACGTAATGCCTGCCGGGCCAACACCCGCAGTAATCAAAGCGTTGAAGCGATTGGTTAGCGCAGAGGAAGGACACTGCGCGGCGGTCGCCGAAACGGCAATGCAGACACCAAAGTTATTGGTGATGCGCTGGCCGATCGTGACGTTATCTTTGTCACCGCCAGTGTTATTAAGCGGGTCCGGGTAAGTTATCGGCGTTCCCGTGGAGATCGTATTGATCTTATAGATATTGCGTCCCCACTCTAAGCCGTACTTAACCGTGTGCTTGCCAACGACGTTCTGCAATCTTGCTGCAAATTCCCAGCGATTGCGATCCTGCTTCGAGAACAGACCGAAACCCTGGCGAATAAAGCCGCGCTGCAAGGTTCCACCGTTGCGACCGTCAACAAACGCGATGAAGTTGTTGTTTGTCAGCGACGCGGTCGTGTTAACCGGCGTCAAAACCGCTCCACCTTTGGTAACCGCAAAGCTGTCGGAGACCAAAGGCACGCTTCCCAGTGATGCCAGCGGCAGTGTATTCGCTCTCTGGAAGTGCAGGCCGAACGAAAACTCGCCGCTCATGTGTGTTCTGATGGCCGCGTTATCACGAACGACATAGTTATGTCCGCCCGTTTCGATCGTCCCCCGGAACGAATCCGGATTGACGCCAAAGCCCGAGCCGCCGAACAAGAATCCGGTCTGCTTCGTGAAGTCGCCAAACGTAGAGAACGTTAAGGTGTTCTTCTGGTTCACTGCCCAGGTGATCTTGCCCGAATAGAACGGGGTCTTGATCTCGTTACCTACAGGATTATGGAAAACCTGAGTCAGGAAATAGTTCTTGCGCTGTTGCGGATTGAAGGCGCCAAAGAACCAAACTTTGTCTTTCGCAATCGGTCCGCCGATATCGATACCGGCATCGATCTCAGAAAAACCATTCGGCGCCGAACCGGTGAATGGAAACTGCTTGGTGCCACGCACCAAACCCTTGGTGGTGAAGTAACCGAATCCATCGCCATGAACTTCGTTGCCACCGCTCTTGGTGATGACGTTGAAGATACCGCCGGTCGACTTGCCATACTCAGCGCCGTACGCGCCGGTCTTGATTTCAACTTCCTGCACAAACTCGAACGGAAGGTTCGCACCTGATCCGCCAAACGCCGGGTCACTGGTGTTCACGCCGTCGAGAATGTAGTTGTTTTCCGGGCCCGAAGATCCTCCTACTGACGGATCGCGATCGCGTCCGGACGCATCACGCAAACCTGACCGAGCCACCGTCGGCGCGATCGTATAGAGTCCCTGCACGGTTCGCGCTGTAGGGAAATTCGAAAACTGATCAGTCGAAACGTTCGACCCGCTGGTGTTGGCCGCTGTGTCAACCACGGCGCCCGAAGTAACGTTAACCACGTTAGTCGAGGTCGCGAGTTGCAGAGTTGCGTCAGCAGTTGAGTTCCTTCCCAAACTGACCGTGACATCCGCTGATTCAAACTTCGCAAAGCCGCCCGCGTCTATCACAAGCTTGTAAGCACCCGGAGGCAGTGCGAGTATCTCGAAACGGCCATTGTCGTTAGTAGTCGCTGACCGGGGTGAGATCAAATTAACGCTGGTCGCAGTTACCGTGGCGCCCTTTACTGCGGCGCCGTTCGGGTCGGTGACCGTACCTTCGATCGCACCTGTTGTGCTCGTCTGGGCCATCGCACTGCTGGCGAAAAACGCCAGCGCCATGGCCATAACGAACATAAAAATTTTTTTCATCATCTCTGTCCTTTCTTAAAGAATAGCCTCAGTTAAGAGGCTTCAAATTTTTCTGCTTTGAATCTAATGACCAACCACGCAATGAACGAAAACCTTTGGCGTAGCTGACCGTAATTATTCCATTTCGCGGATGGATGCCCGCTGCTTCCTGAAGAAACCGGACTTTGCCTATGCTGTTTGGCCGCGAATTCATTCAATTCTGCCCGGTTTTAAGCAATGGTGGTGCCATAAGCCCGAGGTTTCCGCGGAGCCGGAAATACGTAGTTTTGGGCGGCCTTTCTGCTTTCCGTTGATCCGAAAATTCGGTTTTAGTCCGAAATTCCGTAAACTCGGCGATTTGGCTCGAACGTCGGGCTGATTTACATCGACAACCCGCTCGTCAGACGCTATCAATCGTTGTGATAGACTTCGAGCTATCCAGAGTAGGCAGGTTCCGCCCGTTGCCCCAAAGAATCTATCGCGATCCGGTCCACAACATCATTCCGTTGCGTGACGACACCGTCGAAGGGCAACTGATGATTCGGCTGATCGACACGCCGGAATTTCAGCGGTTGCGCCGCATCAAACAACTCGGACTTGGCCTTTACACATATCAAGGCGCAGAACACTCGCGGTTCACACATAGCCTCGGCGCGCTGCACCTGATGACGCGCGTCCTTAAGCAACTAAATGATCGAACCAGCATTGATCCGTATGATCGTGCTGCGGCTCGAGTGGCAGCGTTACTGCATGACGTGGGACACGGCCCGTTCTCGCATGCGATGGAAAAAGTTCTCGGCGTGCATCACGAACAGATGACGATGCTCGCGGTTACTTCGCCGGAGACTTCTTTGTGCCAGGCGCTTACTTCGTATTCTGCGGAGATGCCGGCGCGGGTCGCCTCAATCATCGATGGAACATTCAAACCTGCCGCGCTCGCGCAACTCGTCTCTTCGCAACTTGATGTCGATCGAATGGATTATTTGCTGCGCGATTCGTTAATGACCGGCGCGAAGTACGGGCTTTACGATTTGGAATGGATTATCAACGCGCTGCAAATCGATGAAGACGCGGATCGAATTTACGTCGCGGCGCGCGGGGTCTATGCGGTCGAAGAATATCTGCAAGCACGCTACTACATGTTTCGCCAGGTTTATTTTCATCGCACGCTGCGATCGGCCGAAGCGGTTTTGCGATCGGCACTAAGCCGCGCGTTGGAGTTAGTCGAGAAAGGCAAAGACGTCTGGTGCGTGCCCGGCACCGCCTTCGGAAAAATTCTAAGGCGCGAGTCGCTTTCGATTATGGAGCATCTCAGCATGGACGATTCCGATGTGGTTTTTCACATGAAGCAATGGCAGCAGTCGGATGATGAAGTGTTGCGCGATCTGAGTTGCCGCTTCGTGAATCGCCGATTGTTCAAAGCAATCGATCTCGACATGCCGGAACCCGAGAGAAAAGATTTTCTGAATGCGTCCCGTGCGGTTGTCGAGCGCGCCGGGTTCTTGCCCGATTATTATTTCATCGAAGATCGCGCGAGCGATGTTCCCTACTATGGCTACTACACGGGTGAAGGCGTGGAGCCCCGCACACGAATCTATGTCGAAGACGGTTATGCGCATCCGAGGATTCGCGAAATCAGCGAAGTCAGCGAAGCGGTCCGCGGACTGCGCAAGGGCTACGAACTACATCGCATTTGCTTTCCCGCCGAAGTGAAAGATGAAGTCTACCGGCTTTATCACTCAACGCCTCATGATCGAACCGCAACTGCAGGTTAGCAAACCGTCTTGATTGATCCGGCAAATATTTCTCTGTCGCGCGCACGAAAGAGTCTTTCGTGGCTCTTCTTCTGCTTGTTCGCGCTTGCTTTGCCTGCGCAGGCTGAGCCCTCTACGCGCATTGCGGTTCTCGATTTTGGATCAGAGCCAACGGGCACCAGGGTCGGCATGAAACTAAGTGCGATGTTCGCGAATGACGCAAAAGAATTCACGCTGATCGACGCGGATTTGGCGAGAGCCGCCGCTCGTGGAATCGGATTTCACGGCTCAACGAACCTCACCGTTTCTGAAGCGCGCGATCTTGGCGCCGCGATTGGCTGCGATTTCTATTTTCTGGGCGAGGCGCAAACGGCGCGGCGATTACCTTCAAACGGCGCTGCGTACTTCGATGCTTACGCGTCGATTTTTCTGGTCAGTGCGCGCACCGGGAGGCTGATCCTCTGGGAGCGGCCGCTCGTGCGGCGCGATTCACCGGACGATGCCGAGAAAGCGTTGCTGCAAACTTTGTCATCAGAAGAAGTACATCGACATTATGTTGGCGCGATTCGCCGCGCGCTTGAAGATGAACGCGCCGAACGAGCATCAGCCGTCGAGGCTCCGCCGCCTATCATCGAAATGATGTCCGACGGTGACGATGACAAGGACAAGAACATGCGCGCGCCGCGGCCTTATCGGCGAGTGAAACCGTCTTATCCGCAGGCTGCAGCAATAGCTGAAGTGGAAGCCGTCGTCGATGTTTTGGTCGATATCGATGGGCGCGGTGAAGTCACTCGCATCGACATCGCGCGTTGGGCCGGTTACGGTTTGGATCAGTCAGTGATCGAAACGGTCAAGCAGATGCACTTCTTTCCGGCGATGCGCGATCGCGTCGCGATTCCGATGCGCGTGCTGCTGCGCTACAACTTCCGCAAGCCGCCCAAGTAACAAGGAAGAGCGACGCGACGGAGCGCAAGCGTCCCGCTTGCAATGATCGCAAAGGTGTAGAGACTGGTTTTGTCGCGTGCCGCGTTCAGCTTCAAGCGAGGACGCTTGCGCTCCTGTCGGCTATCGTGACTTCGGTCGATATCGCTCGATCAGCAGGTCCTGCCGGCTTGGCTCTTTCACTTCACGGCCACGAATGAAGACGTGTTCAACTTGAGTCGAAAACTCAAACGGATCGCCGTTCCAAATGACAACGTTTGCGTCGCGGCCGGTTTGCAAGGAACCAATTCGCTCGCTCAATCCAAACAACTCTGCAGGCGCCAAGGTCACGGCGCGCATCGCGTCGTCATAGTTCATCCCATAAGCAACGGCGTTGCCCGCTTCGTACTTAATATTTCGCGCGTTGAATCGCGATTCGTCGCTGTCGTTATTGCCAACTAAAATCACCGGCACACCGGCGTGGCGCAGGATTGCTGCGTTCTCTTGCCGCTGATTCAACGTCGCGAAACTGTCAGGAATATTGTTCGTCGCGCCGGTTAGCACGGGGACGCGCGCGGCTGCCAGCCGCTCCGCTGACAGCCACGCTTCAGCGCCGCCGGAGATCGCCAGCTTCAAATGATAATCATGCGCGAGGGTGAGCGCGGCGTCGATCTCGTTCATTTGATTCGCTTCGATGATCAGAAGCATGCGGCCTTCAACAACCGGGATCAGCGCTTCGAGATCGGCTTTGCTTGCGCTTAACGTTCGCGTTCCCGCGCGATCAAAATTATTTCGATTTGCTGCATAGAAAATCACATCATCGAACAACGCGCGCAGCTTTCCAATCAATTCACCGCGCGCGGAAGTGCCCGCACTGTTCGCGTTGCCTACTTGCGCGATCATCGCTACCGCCGGCCGGCGCACAAGGTCCGGAGCGTGGCCGCTGATTAGATCGATCGCCGCCGCCTGTCCCGAAATAAGTCCTCCCTGCGGGACGATCACCACGGTGGTCACGCCCTCGCTGCGGGTCGGCGCGAAAATGGCGGACGCCGGATTCAGTCCATCCCAAACGCGGAAAGCTGCCGCGATATTGTTGCTGCCTTTGGCGCTCGAGTCGTTGGTCGATCGAACTTGATCGATCTCGATCAAACCCAGTTCCGTGAGCGAGTTGATAAATCCCGGCGTGACGATCTTCCCGGCAGCATCGATCTTCTGGGCGCCGGTCGGGATCGCCACGTTTGATCCGACTGCAGTGATCATTCCGTCACGAATCAGCACTGTGCCGTTCGAAATCGGAGGCCCGCTCACCGGGTAAACCTTGCCGTTGGTAATGGCAATTGTTTGTGACAACGCTGAGGACGCGACGACAATTAAGAAAGCGATTGTAAGAAACACTCTGCGCATTTCACTTGTCCTCCTTCACGGTGCCGAGTTCAAAATCTGTCCGCCACTTCTCAGTTGGGTCGCTGCGATCGAAGAGCAGCGCGCCGTCGATCCAAACCTTTTCCGCTTTGGTGTAAATGCTGAAAGGATTGCCGGACCAAAGCACCACGTCAGCATTCTTGCCGACTTCGATTGATCCGATTTTGTCGTCAAGCCCGAGGGCCCACGCCGGATTGATCGTCAACCACTTGATCGCTTGATCCTCGCTGATGTCGATTCCCGCGGCGCGTCCCGCGTACATCGCCTTCGCGACTTCCTGATTGAGACGCTGCGCACCGAGCGCGCTGTCCGAATGAATCATCGCGCGCGCGCCCGTGGCATCAGTGATGGCGAGATTCGCCTTGATCGAATCGTTCGCCTCCATTTTGAAACCGCCCCAATCGGCCCACTCCGCCGCGCCGATGCCGTTGGCTTTCAAGAGATCGGCGACCTTGTAGCCTTCAACCGCATGATGAAAGGCGCGAATCTTATAGCCAAATTCGTTCGCGATATCGATCATCTGGGCCATCTCGTCCGCGCGATAGCAATGGTTGTGAACCAGAATGTTGCCGCGCAAAACTTCAGCCAAGGTTTCCATTCCAAGATCCCGCGTCGGCGCATCGCCTGTGTGATTCGCATTCCACGTGTCCCACTTTCTTCGATACGCTTCGGCTTGAATCCACGCGGCGCGATAACCCGCGACATTGCCCATTCGCGTCGATGGCCCACGCGATTGATAGACGCGCTTCGGATTTTCGCCACAGGCCATTTTCAATCCGTATTTCGCACCGGGAAATTTCATTCCCTGCACGGTGCGCGAGGGAACGAGCTTCACCACCACGCTGCGTCCTCCAATCAAGTTTGCCGATCCGGGCAGCACCTGCATCGTCGTCAATCCGCCGGCCAGCGCGCTCGGCAGTTGCGGATCCTGCGGCCAGACGGAATGCTCGGCCCAGACGTTTGCCGTGACCGGATTGGTCGCTTCGTTGCCGTCGCTGTTCGCATCGACGCCGGGCGCGGGATAGACGCCGATGTGCGAGTGCACGTCGATGATTCCCGGCGTTACGTACTTACCCGTTCCGTCGATTATCACAGCATCGGCCGGCGCCGGTATCGACGTTCCGACCGCGGCGATCTTTCCATTACGCAACAGCACCGAACCGTTCGCGATCGAAGGCCCGGCGGCCGTCATGATCGTCGCGTTGCGAATCAATGTTGTGCGACTCGGGAATGGTTTGTATGTGCTCGGAAAAGGATTCGCGTTGGGTAACGACGTTCCACCTGGCCCAGGCGGCGTTGCTGGAGCATTGTCAGAGCGAGCGGAATCCTTTTGCGGAGTTTGCGGAAGCTGTTGGGTTGCGAATGCCAGCATCAAACACACGCAAACGACAATACGAATTATTGAATTCATATTCATCCTCGATTTGAAAGCGGCTAAGGTCGCGACATTCTCTTACAAGTGTCCATCGCTGTCCAATATTTTTTCTCGCGGCGAGAGACCAGAGCCGTAGCAACACTGATGCCTCTGCGGAACGCGCGTGCTATCATCCGGCTGATCGCGCGCCGGCGTGAATTCAAACAATGCTCTATCTGTCGCAAGTGTTGGGTCGGCCGATCCTCGACCTCGATGGCGAGCGTGTCGCAACGCTCCGCGATGCCATCGTGCGTCTCGGTGAGGAGGATCATCCGCCGGTGGCCGGCTTCGTCGCGCGTTATCGCCGGCGAGATTTTTTTCTGCCACGCTGGCGCATCGCACACTTTGCTGAAGACGGCGTGCGATTGATTTCAGACATTCTCGATCTTCGTCCGTTCATGCGACGCGACGGCGAAGTTTTGCTCGCGCGCGACGTGCTCGACAAACAACTGATCGACGTCGACGGCAAACGCGTTGTGCGGGTGAACGACGTGCAGATTATCGAAGCTGCAAACGAGTGGCGCGTGACCGGCGCCGATGTGAGTTTGATCGGGCTGTGGCGTCGTCTTGCGCCGGCGTTTATGCGTAGCGGCCGCCCCGTGGAAGTTATTGACTGGGCTGACGTTGGCTACCTTGCGACGGACGCGGCGACGGTGCAGTTGAAGTCTTCGCGCGGGAAACTCGCGCGGCTTCATCCGGTCGAAATCGCGCGGCTCGCAGAAGCTTTTTCTTATCAGCATGGCGCAGCGATCGTCGAGTCGCTCGATGACGAAACCGCAGCCGAAACTTTGGAAGAGATGGCCGCTGAACGGCAAGCGCAAATTCTCGGTGACATGGATGAAGAACGCGCGGCCGACATCCTTGAACGCATGTCGCCTGATGAAGCCGCGGACGTGCTTGGCGATCTTCCGGAAGATAAAGCGGAAGACTTGCTCAACCGCATGGAAGACGAAGAGCAGATCGAAGTGGCTGAGTTGTTAACGTACGCCGACGACACCGCGGGCGGTTTGATGACTACAGAGTTCGTGACTATGCCGCGCGATCTGACGGCGGGAGAAGCGTTGGCGCGACTGCGCGAGATGGCCGAGACGCCAAACATGATCTACTACCTGTACGTTGTTGCGAGTGAAAATTCGTGGATGCTGGAGGGAGTGATCGCACTGCGGAATCTGATCGTTGCTGATCAGTCGGCGCCGCTCGAACGTTTCATGCGCACTGAAATGCAGGTAGCTCATGTAAACGACGATGCCACCGAAGTCGCGCAAAAAATTTCCGAATACAACCTGCTCGCGCTTCCGGTAGTCGATGAAGCGGGAGAGATTTTGGGCATCGTGACTGTTGACGATGCTATCGAGATCCTGCTGCCGAAAGATTGGCGTCAGCGATTGCCGAAGTTTCTGGGTTGAAGCTCTGTTTAAAAGCGGCACTTGTGCCGCTCGCCGGACAAGTCCGGCGTCTAAACGAATCAAAAATCGAAAATGAATTCAGAGGACCCTCCGAGTGGCCAGACACCGAACAGATGCGCCGGGCGCGGGTCGTCGCCTTTTGCGGCGAAGCGCTCAAGGTGTGCGGCGCACAGTCGCACGGCGTCCGCGTCTATTGATATACCTTGCGATCGTTGGACCCGGCGTGATCACGGCTGCGGCCGGTAACGACGCTGGTGGAATCGCGACCTTCGCTTCGGTCGGCGCGGACTACGGTTATCGACTCCTTTGGCTCCTCATTCCTCTCACGATCAGTCTCGGCATTGTTCAGGAAATGTGCGCGCGCATGGGCGCGGTCACCGGCAAAGGACTCTCAGATCTCATTCGCGAAAGGTTCGGCGTGCGCTGGACCGCATTCATGATGTTGGCGTTGCTCGTCGCGAACGGCGGCGTTACCGTTTCCGAATTTGTCGGCATTGCCGCAGCGCTGGAATTGCTGTCCGTGCCACGCTTCATCTCGGTCCCGATCGCGGCCGTCGCGATCTGGTGGCTAATCGTCAAAGGCACTTATCAAAGAGTCGAGCGCGTGTTCCTGGCGATGTCGCTCGTGTTCCTCGCTTACGTTGTTTCCGCGTTTCTCGCGCATCCACCATGGCTCACGGTTGCGCGTGAAGTTGTGCGTCCGCATTTCGATCTAACGCCCGCGTTTCTCTTCACCTTTGTGGCCGTGATCGGTACCACCATATCGCCGTACATGCAGGTGTTCATTCAGTCGTCGGTCGTCGAGAAAGGCGTACGCGCCGAGAACTATCGATTGACCAGAATCGATGTGTGGGTGGGCACGATCCTGGCGATCCTGATTGTCTTCTTTATCGTGATTTCGACAGCTGCAACTTTGAACGTGCACGGCGAACACGTTGAATCAGCAGCTGAAGCCGCGCGCGCGCTGCGACCATTGGCTGGTCCGTACGCGGAAATGCTTTTTGCGATTGGTTTGTTCGGCGCGTCGATGCTCGCCGCAGGCGTGCTGCCTTTGGCTACTGCTTATTCGATCAGCGAAGCCTTCGGCTTTGAAAAAGGGGTTTCCAGCAGCTTTCGCGAAGCCCCGATCTTTCTGGGCGTGTTCACTTTTCTCGTGGTCCTGGGCGCGACCGTCGCGATGATGCCGGGCTTGTCTCTGATTCACGTTCTGATCGTCACCCAAGTAATCAACGGGGTGCTGCTGCCGGTGGTTCTGATCGCCGTGCTGAAGCTGGTCAACAATCGCGAGCTGATGGGCACGCATGTGAATGGGCCAATCTATAACATCGCCGCGTGGCTGACGACGATCATCGTCTCGCTACTTTCCATCATGGTGATTATCTCGACGCTGTTCCCGAACCTCTTTTCATTCCACAGTTAAGGTGCCGATGATTGTTCTCGCCAAGTTGGGCGTTTGATGATAAAAGTACGTTTTCCTGCCCGCACTTAGCTGGCAAATAAAATGGCAGCCAACGCCGGAAGCAATCAACGACGATTCATCGCGTTTATCCTTGCGACCGGCTTTGTCGCGCTCGCGCTTTACGTTTTTTATCACTGGCTGGAACCGAGTCTGCGCGACTATCTCAGCGCGCGAATGACCGGTCGGCCAGTGACCGAAGACAACCTCCTAAAAATCCCGAAACTGATCCTATGGTCGTTGCTCGCCTTTCTTGGGGTTAGAGCACTCAATACGATTCTCTTCGATTTCGTTTTCCGCATTCGCCGCGGCTTCGAAGCGCCCACGCTGGTTCGAAACGTCTTTTCGCTAATAGCCTTCACGGTTCTCTTCGTTTTGATCTTCAACCGGATCTATACGGAAATTAACCTCGGCGCGCTTTTTACTACCTCAGCGATCTTTGGCGTCATCATCGGTCTGGCGTTGCAGGACACGCTCGGAAATTTCTTCGCCGGAATTTCTCTGCACGCCGATCGGCCGTTCCAGGTTGGCGATGTAATAGTCGTCGGTCAGCAGAAGCACACAGGCGTGGTCGAGAGCATCACCTGGCGGGCGATTAAGATTCGCACGTTTCAAAATCACATCGTGCTCGTTAGCAACAGCCTGGCCGCGCGCGAAGCGATCGAGGTCGCGCCGCGTGATAATTTGAATGCGCGGTTGGTTGTCTTTAGCACGATTTACACCGACTCACCGGCAAAGACGATTCACGTGGTGCGCGAAGCTGTGCGCGATGCCGACAATGTTTCAGACAAGATTACGCCAATTGTGCGCGTCAGGGGTCTGGGAGACTCGTCGATCGATTGGGAAATCAAGTATTGGTTGGATGACTATGCGAAGTATAACGATACCGACGCGCTCGTCCGCCAGCGAGTTTGGTACGCGCTTCGACGTAACGGCTTAACGTTCGCGTTCCCAACGCGAACGGTCCACCTCGAACGAAGCGTTCCGCTTCGTCCCATCACCGCCGAGGATCAAATCGCAGATCGTCTATCCGCGGTCGATATCTTCTCGCCACTTTCAACTGATGAGTTGCGCCAGTTGGCAAAAGCGACCGCGGGTCATGTATTCGCTCCCGGCGAAACATTGATTCGCGCCGGCGAGGAAGGCTCGTCGATGTTCGTCGTTCACAGCGGCCGCGTCGCGGTGCAGGTCGCCGACAGAGCAGGTCCCCGGACGGTTGCCGTGCTAACCGAAGGAAACTTCTTTGGAGAGATGGCGCTCTTCACCGGCGCGCCGCGCACCGCGAATGTAGTCGCGATGGAAGAGACCGAAGTGCTGGAAATCGGGCACGACGCGATGAAACATATCTTCGATACAAACCCCAGTTTGGCGGAATCAATAAGCTGGACCATAGCTGAACGCCAGGCAGATTTAGCCAAAGGATCTGCTGAGTCTGCGCAAACCAGCCTTCATGAAACCGCCGGCCTGCTCGCCTCCATCAAACGATTTTTCGGCCTCCACTAACACGTCCGCGCTCCGCCTTGACTGCTATTTGCCCATAAAAACCGGACTCTCGACCCGTCTTGCCGAACTTGACAGAGGCACACTCAGGATTTATTATCGTCTCGTGCTCAGGGCGGCGGAACCGCTGCTGAGCTGAATCAACAAGGACTTCAGGAGGATTATTTATGAGCATCGTTCGTTATGACCCGTTCCGTGATCTGCGGACACTTCAAGAGGAAGTAAATCGACTTTTTACGGGGAACGTAGCCCGCGGATTCGATGAGGAAGGAATTGCGCGCGGCGCATGGAGCCCGAGCGTGGACATCTACGAAAACAAAGACCATATCGTGCTCGAAGCCGAATTGCCCGGCATGAAGCGCGAAGATTTCGATCTCTCAGTCGAGAATAACGTCATCACCCTTCGCGGTGAACGGCACTTTGAAAAGAAGGACGAGTCGGACAATTATCATCGTGTTGAGCGCGCTTATGGCAGCTTTACCCGCTCGTTCACCTTACCGAACACGGTGACGGCTGAAGGCGCGACGGCTGAATATAGCAACGGCGTGCTGCGCGTTACTTTGCCGAAGCGCGAAGAGACGAGGGCCCGCCGCATTGAGATTAAGACCAACGGTGCTGAGCCTAAGACCATCGAGGCAAAGGCCGAAGAAACAAAATCGGCGAAAGCCTAACGTCGCAGCGCTACATGTTGTTCCGGGGCGACGGCAACTGCCGATCGCCCCGTTAGTTTTCTTAGGATCAGATATAGTCGCGGAACAAAATGATCGGGTAAAGTGGTATTGAATGAAGAGGCTTTCTAGTAGGTCATAGTTAGTTATGCGTTTAGACAAATTCACACTCCGCGGGCAGGAAGCGATTCAAGCCGCAATCGAACTTGCGGAGCGCAATCAGAATCAACAAGTCGAACCTGAGCATGTTCTCTGCGCGATGCTCGATCAGGCGGAAGGCATTGTGCGGCCGTTGCTCGGGAAGCTCGGCGCGAACGTGCAAGTCGTGAAGAACGATTGCGAAGCGGCGGTCGGTCGGTTTCCGAAAGTCCAGGGTGGACAGCAGTACTTCAGCCCTCGTCTGTCGCAAATCTTCACCGCGGCGCAGAAGCGTGCCGAGAAGATGCAGGACGAGTACGTCTCGACTGAGCACCTGCTGGTGGCAATTGCAGATGAAAAGGATGGTCAAGCCGGCAAGATTCTTCGTCAGCACGGCGTCAACAGCGACGACCTATTGAAAGCGATCGAGCAAACACGCGGCGGGGCGCGCATCACCGATCAAAATGCCGAAGCGAATTATCAGGCGCTGGCCAAGTACGCACGCGACCTTACGGATTTGGCGCGCCAGGGCAAACTCGATCCGGTAATTGGACGTGATGATGAAATACGCCGGACCATACAAGTTCTTTCACGCCGCACAAAAAATAATCCTGTGCTCATTGGCGAGCCCGGCGTTGGCAAAACCGCGATTGTCGAAGGCCTCGCGCAACGGATCGTTTCCGGGGACGTGCCCGAAACTCTGCGTAACAAACGTCTGGTTGGTCTCGATCTTGGATCGATGCTCGCCGGCGCAAAGTATCGCGGTGAATTCGAAGATCGGTTGAAGGCGGTCTTGAAAGAGATTGAAAACGCGCAGGGTCAAATCATTCTTTTCATTGACGAGTTGCACACACTGGTTGGCGCAGGCGCCGCTGAAGGCGCGATCGATGCCTCGAACATGCTGAAACCGGCGCTGGCTCGCGGCGAACTGCGTTGCGTCGGCGCCACTACGCTGAACGAATACAAGAAATACATTGAGAAAGACGCTGCGTTGGAGCGACGCTTCCAACAAATCTATGTTGGCGAGCCAACGGTCGAAGACACGATCGCGATCCTGCGTGGCCTGAAAGAACGCTACGAAGTGCATCACGGCGTCCGCATTAAGGACTCGGCTATTGTCGCCGCGGCTACCTTGTCGAACCGCTATATCACCGATCGATTTCTGCCGGACAAAGCAATCGACTTGATTGACGAGGCTGCTTCGCGTCTGCGCATTGAAATCGATTCGCTGCCACAGGAAATCGATGTAGTCGAGCGCGAGATCATGCAGCTCGAAATCGAACGGCAGGCGTTGCAGCGCGAAGAGGATCAGCGCTCGAAAGCTCGTCTGAAGGAAATCGAACAGCGCATTGCCGATCTGAAGGAAAAGTCTTCCGGCATGAAGGCGAAGTGGCAATCAGAGAAAGAACACATCGAAAAGATGCGCACGGCCAAGGCTGAACTGGAACAGCTCAGGCTGCAACTGGATCAGGCCCGCGCCGCCGGCGATCTCGGTCGCGCTTCGGAAATTCAATACGGCAAGATTCCCGAGTTGGAACGTGAGCTTGAGGCAGAACACGAAAAACTGGCCAAGATTCAGCAGGACGGCGTCACTTTGAAAGAAGAAGTCGACGAAGAGGACGTCGCGCAAGTTGTCGCGAAATGGACCGGCGTCCCGGTTTCCAAGATGCTTGAAGGCGAAATGCAAAAGCTGCTGACGATGGAAGAACGCCTGGCTCAACGTGTGATCGGACAGGACGAAGCGCTCGAAGCTGTTGCGAACGCGGTGCGGCGCGCGCGCGCGGGTTTGCAAGATCCAAATCGACCGGTTGGCTCGTTTATTTTTCTTGGTCCAACCGGAGTAGGTAAAACTGAAACGGCGCGAGCCCTCGCGGAATTCCTGTTCGATGACGAACGCGCGATGGTTCGGCTCGACATGTCCGAGTACATGGAGAAGCACGCGGTCGCGCGCATGATTGGCGCGCCGCCGGGATACGTCGGCTACGAGGAAGGCGGGCAGTTAACGGAAGCTGTTCGCCGGCGGCCGTACGCGGTGATTCTTTTCGACGAGATTGAAAAAGCGCATCCCGATGTCTTCAACGTGTTGCTGCAGATTCTGGACGACGGACGTCTGACGGATTCAAAAGGACGCACGGTTGATTTCAAAAATACGGTTTTGATCATGACTTCGAATCTGGGTTCGCGCGAGATTCAGGAAGTCAGCGATGATGAGACGCAGGTTCGCGAAGCGGTTACTGAAGTCTTGCATGAGCATTTCAAACCTGAATTCCTTAATCGCATCGATGACATCGTCATCTTTCATCGCCTGTCGCGAGATCAGATTGCGAAGATTATCGATGTGCAACTCGAGCGGCTGCACGCCATGCTGCACGAGCGAAACATTTCGCTGGTGCTGGAAGATTCGGCACGCGAACTATTGGCGAATGAAGGTTACGATCCGAGTTTTGGAGCGCGGCCATTGAAACGGGCGATTCAAACTCTGATTCAGAATCCCCTGGCCATGAAACTTTTGCGCGGTGAGATTTTGCCCGGGCAGACAGTGGTTGTACGGTCGGGCAACGGTGAAATGCAATTCGCCACGCAGCCGCAGGCGGCCGCTGCGTGAATTGGCCCGAAATGGAACAGTTATCGCAGCGGCTCGCTGGCAAGCGAATTGCTGCGTAAATAAGCGGCAGATTCTTGTTGCACTGAAACGCAACGATGAATATGCTCTGATCATCAAAGTGATGCGCGCGTGGCGGAGTAACAATTCAATCTGAACACGACGCGCGGCTGCAGTGGAAACAAAAACGATGGCGGATTTAGAAGCATACAAAGACAAATTCGGCGAAAGCGGCCAGCGCATTTTTCAAAATGCAATGAACGAGTCGCGACGCCGCGATCAAAACTACATTTCGGTCGAGCACATCATCAGTGCGCTATCGAAAGAAGAACCGGATCTTTTCAATTCCACGATGCGCAGCCTCGCCCTGGATCCACTGACGGTTGCACGAGCGATCGAGCATCGTCTGGACGCCGCGCGTCAGCATGTGGGCAAAGGGGTGCGCATTGCGCCTGATACCACAGATCTTTTCAAGCGAGCACTGGAGCGCGCGCGTTCACACGGACGCAAGACGATCGAAGCGACCGACATTTTTGATGTCCTTTCGAAGTACGACAGTTTGTTTATCGATATGCTCCGCGGCATGGGCGCGAATCCTGAAGCCGTCGTCGAGCATGTGCGCACGAACGTAAACGACCACGAGCAAAAGGAAGAGCAGTATCGAAGGAAGTTTGATCTGCCTCCCTACCTGAAGCATTTCGGTTTGTCGCTTAACCGGATGGCGCGCGCCGACAAGATCCCGCCGACGATCGGCCGCGAAAAAGAGATTCAGCAAATCATCGAGATTCTTTGTCATCGCGAGCGCGCGAATTCGCCGATGTTGGTTGGCGAGCCCGGCGTGGGTAAGACTGCCGTGATCGAAGGGCTCGCGCGCATGATCGAACTCGAGCCGCAGAAAGTCCCGGCACGTTTGCGCAACTCGCACGTGGTGCAACTGCAAATGGGCGGTATCGTTGCGGGCACGATGTTGCGCGGCATGTTCGAAGAACGAATCAAAGGCATCATTGACGAAGTCAAAGAGCGCGACAACCTGATTCTTTTTATTGACGAAGCGCACACGATTATCGGTGCCGGCGCGGCGCTTGGGACCTCTTCTGACGCGGCGAATATGTTCAAGTCCTCGCTGGCGAAAGGCGAGTTGCGCATCATCGGCGCAACGACGCTGACCGAGTACAAGGAATACATCGGCGAGGATGAAGCGCTGGCGCGACGTTTCCGCCTGGTCAAAGTCGACGAGCCGTCGATCGGCGAGACGCGCGAGATTTTATTGGGCTTGCGCCCGCGATTAGAGCGTAACTACTCAGTGCAAATCTCGGATGAAGCGATCAATACCGCGCTCGAGATGGCGCCGAAGTACATCCGCAATCTGCATCTGCCGGACAAAGCGATCGGCTGGCTCGACACCGCCGCGGTCAAAGTTGAAATCAACGAACCTGCCGGAATGATCGTTAAGCCGGAGCACGTCATCGATGTGATTTCGCAAGAGTCGCGGATTCCGCGCGATATGATCTTCCGCGACACCAGCGATCGGTTTGCGCTAACTGAAGTGCAGCTTTCGCAGCGCGTGATTGGACAGAAGGAAGCTATCAAAGCGGTCGCGCAGCGGCTGCGCTTGAACAAAGGCCCGCTGAAGGAATCGCATTACAAACCTGACGGTGTGCTGTTGTTCCTCGGACCCACGGGCGTAGGCAAGACTGAGCTCGCAAAAGCCGTGGCTGAATTCATGTTCGGTGACGAGCAGAAGATGGTGCGCATCGACATGTCGGAGTACAGCGACGGCACGGTTGGCATCGAAAAACTGATCGGCATGCCGCGCGGCATCGTCGGATCTGAGCGCGGCGGAATCTTGACTGAGCAATTGCGCGAGAACCCTTACACGGTTCTGTTGCTTGACGAAGTCGAGAAGGCTTCGCCTTATCTGATGAACCTTTTTCTGCAGGGTTTCGACGAAGGCTGGTTGACGGACGGCCGCGGGCGGCGTGTCTATCTTTCTGACGCGATCGTGATCATGACTTCGAACCTGGGTTCGGACAATTTCAAGAAGTTCGAAAAGCCGCTGGGCTTTGGGACGAAGACTGCTGCCGATTTTCGCGCCATCAAGAACGAAGTTTTGAAAGCTGCGGAGCAGCGCTTCTCGCCTGAGTTCCGCAACCGCATCGACGAGATCGTGGTCTTCTCGCCGCTGACCATGGACGAAGTGAGACAGATCGCCCAGCTTTATCTCGACAAGACCAATCGGCAGATGAAGCGCCAGAGCAAATCGTTCGAGGTGACTGAGCGCGCACTCGACCTGATGACGGAAAAAGGTTACAGCATGCAGTACGGTGCGCGCTTCCTGAAGCGTTACATTGACGAGCACGTGAAGTTGCCGATCACCACGATGTGGAAAGGCGGAGCGAGATTCGTCGTCGATGTCGAAGACGGCGCCGTCGTTGCGAAGATCGTGGATGATCCCGACGTAGTGATCGATTAGTGTTCGGACAGGTTTGTGTCAGAACCCGGAGCGGTAGCGACGGGATCAAGCAAGGTTGAGATTCTTGATCCAGTTTGCTACCGCGTTTCGTTCTAATAGTCATGAAGCCCCAAAACTCTTCAAAGCTCTTCGCTCTTTTCTTATCCCTGTTATTTGCGGCCGCTGCATTCGCTCAAGATAAGCCCGCAGCTTCAACTGACGACAAAGCCGACCAGATTATTCAGCGCGCTCTCAAAGCCGTCGGCGGCAATCAATATCTGCAAGTCAAAACCGTGATTGGCCGTGGCCTCTTCACCGAATTCCACGACGGAGCGTCCGGCATTCCGATGAAGTTCGTCGATTACATTGTTTATCCCGACAAAGAGCGCACCGAATTCAGCGGCGGCGGCGCGCACATCGTGCAAACAAACTTTCGCGACGGTGGTTGGATTTATGATGGCCCGGCGTTGACGCTGAAAGATCAAACGCCGTTGCAGCTTGAAGAATTCAAGGTCGTCACGCGCGTAACGGTTGAGAATCTTTTGCGAGGTACGTGGCGGGAACAGGGTGCGAAGTTAAGTTACGCGGGCCGTCGCGAAGCCGGCATTATCGGCAGACGGAACGAGACGGTGCGGCTGACTTATGCGGACGGGTTCTGGGTTGAATACGAGTTTGCGGCTGATGATGGCATGCCCGCCAAGGTTCTCTACCAGCGGAAACAAAAAAATCCCGACACCGAAGAAATGGAAGACATGAAGGAAGAGGATCGCCTGCACAAACCCATCACGATCGACGGCGTCACTTCGTCATTCATCATCGATCACTATCGAAACGGAATCCAGACCAGCCGCATTGCCTACGACACCGTCGAATACAACAAACCTGTGGCCGACTCGCTCTTCACCAAGCCGGCGAGTATCAAGGCGATTAAGTAGTCTTTGTGATGTGCCCGGGAAACGGCGGATTACGCGGACGCCGATCGCGTCATAGACTTATCGCGGTCTGATTGAGTGGTGGTTGCGGATTCAACTGCTCGCCGATTCCCGGAAGGCTGCGGCAGACCGGCCATGCGAGCGAACAAATCTTCGTACTGATCGACAACGTAGTTCCAGTCGTAATGTTCGCGAACGCGAGTTTGCGCGCGGTTACGGTAGTGTTGGACCAGTGAGCCGTCGCGCAGGACGCGTTGAAGCTGTTCGGTCAATTCCTTTTCGTCAGCCCAGGCAATGCCGGCGTCTCCGATAGCTTCAATATTTTCCGGAGCGGCCAGAGTCAGAACGCAGTTCCCGAAACCCATCGCCTCGAGCAGCGCCGGATGCGTGCCGCCAACTTCCGTCGCATGGACGTAGCAATATGCGTTCTGCTGCAGCGCGCGATAATCGCGTCCAAAAACAAAACCGGTGAAGACGATGCGACGATCCCGGCGCGCGCGAGCTTTTAGATCATTGATGTAATCCTTGGCGTATGGGGCGTCGCCGACGACCAGAAGTTTGTAGGCGGTGCGCACGCGCTTGAATGCTTCAATCACCATGTGTGCGTTGTTCTCGGGCTCGAGGCGCGAAACATAGAGCACATAACGATTCGGCTCGACGCGCCAGCGGCGCACCATCGGATCGGGGCGGCGTTCGATCTCTGCGCCATAGGCGATCATGGTTGACTCAGCCCGATGCCGTGCCTGGTAATATTCCTGAATCACCCTGGCGTCGGTGACGGTTTCATTCGGCAGGATCGTCGCGAGCCGCTCAGCCATCAAGTAATACTCCCGCGCGATCCAATTCCATTTCTTTCGCTTGTGTTCCAAGCCATCGACGTTCAACGCTACTGGCGTGCCTGTGACTCGGAGGATCGACGCGAAAGGCGCATTCGCTGCATTGCAAATCAATGCGGCATCATAACGGCCGGGCGCCGCATGCAGTGCGGATACAAAGGTGTGCACGACAGTGTCAAAGTATTTATGGCGAATCGTGGGAAGGACTTTCAGGCGGACGCCTTGAAACTCGATTTGACGCGGGCTGACGTAGTGGGCGCGACAATAGACAGTGACGTCGTGACCGCGGGCTACGAGCCGCGTCGAAAGATGTTCGGCGAAGGTTTCGAAACCTCCGTAGTTAGCAGGAATTCCCCTAGTCCCAAGGATTGCGATGCGCATGCGTCAGATTCGTCGACCGATGCCAGCAAGGATGGGGGCTCCTGGCTCTACTAAAGATTGCGGTCTCTTTCGATCATTGATTGACCATGATCGGGTAATAACAATACCCGATCACGGCTCCAAAAGAAACGCCTCAGGGATTTCCAAAGCGTTGACGATACTCAGTGGAACTACCACTGCGGCCACCCACATCGGTCGATGGCCTGAACTTTATCAAAGCTCTTGAGTCGAATTGATCATCACAGCGTTAGTGCATTGTTCCAGGTGGGTCAATGCGTAGTTCTCAAAACTCGATCAGCTCCGAAAACGTCCGCAAACGGCGCGGGCTCACTCATCTTGAGTTAGCTGGATTCAAATTTGTGGCAGTTACTCTTTGTCGAACTTGTTGTAAATGGGTAGTTTGCCCAGTCGTCGAGATCCGATTGTGCTTCATATGCCAAGCGATACAGCAGGGCTGATTCACGCGTCGAGTCTCGAGTTAACTTTTTCTGACCACTTGCTTGTAGGCTTGCAATGTTAGTCTTGCCGTTTCCAACCAATCGAATGCCTTGGCTCTCTCGTTGCCGAGCTCTCGCAATTCATCGCGAGCCGCTGGATTCGAGACGAGATGAGCGATAGCGTCCGCAAGCTCTATGTGGTTGAACGGATCGATCAATATTCCAGCGTCGCCCACCACCTCGGGTAAACTCGTGCGGTTCCCAACGATCACTGGAGTGCCGCATTGCATAGCTTCCAATACGGGCAAACCAAATCCCTCAAAGTAAGATGGATAGACGAAACAAAGAGCGCCGCTGTAAAGGGCCGGTAGTTCTGAGTCCGATACGTATCCGGTGAAGACGATGTCGTTCGCGGCCGCGGACTGTTTCGCGACCTGGAATACCTCACTCTCAAGCCAGCCTTTCTTACCCGCGATGACCAACTGGGGAAGGTCTCTACTCTTATGTTGATGTAGATATGAGTACGCTTCGATTAGCCGAACTAAGTTCTTCCGTGGCTGAATCGAAGAGAGCGAGAGAATATAGTCACGCTGAATCCCATATTTCTGACGTATACCTTCTAGTTCAGTTTCACTCGTAACTCGCGCGAAGTGCGGCGACGCGGCGGCGGGCGTCACAGCAATGCGATCGAGATCGATCTTGTAAGTTTCGCTAATGTCGCGCCGCGAGAATTCTGAAAGCGTCAGGATCCGCGCCGCGCGCCGGGCCGTGTGTCGCACTGTCAGGCGAAGCTGCGCTCGACTGCGACGATTAAAAGTCTCCGGCAGGTGTTCGAACGAAAGATCGTGAATCGTGGCTACTATGGGACAAGGCGCAAAGGGCGGCGCCGTGTATTGAACGTGAAGTAGATCGACCGGATCCTTTCTTAGTTCCGCAGACAGCGTAATGGGAATGCGCACGAGCGGAGTGTGCGGCAGGGTCTGGCGGACTTTGAAGTTGGACCAGCGATTGGCAAAGCGATCAATCGCGGACTGCCGGGTGACGTAGAGAGTGTATTGATTAACCGGATCGATTTCGGCGAGGGCCTCGATCAGATTGACTGCGTAAGTTTCGTTGCCGGCGAGTTGACTTCCGACTGAATGGGCGTCGATGGCGATATGCACGAGATGTGTCAGTACCCGGAGCGGTAGCGACGGGATCACGCACTCAATTATGTGTCAATTGATCCGCTCGCTACCGCTCGCGGTACTGACACTCTATTCCTTGCCTTCCGCGGCGTCACCACCGGCGGCCGTGGCCGCGCCAGCTACCTCCGCAGTTTGCCGTGTGTCGCGCTCGCGAATGCGGGCGGCCTTGCCGCGCAGATTGCGCAGGTAATAGAGCTTCGCGCGTCGAACGTGGCCCTTCTTCACCACGTCGATGTGATCGACGATGGTTGCATGCAGCGGGAAAATTCTTTCCACGCCGACGCCGAAGCTGGTCTTGCGGACGGTAATCGTTTCACGAACACCGCCGTGCTTGCGCGCGATGCAGACTCCTTCGAACGCCTGCAGACGTTCCTTCGTCTCTGATTCTTTGATACGGACGTGAACGCGAACGGTGTCGCCCGGCTGAAAGTCCGGAATGTTATTTCGTAATTGCGTCTTCTCGACGTTGTCTAAACGGTTCATGATTAACTCCAAAATTGATTGTGTCAGAAGCCCGACCGTAAGGGAGGGCTCGTTTGCGAAAGCTGCCCTCGCTGACGCTCGGCTTCTGACACCTTATTCTTTCAAAAGATCCGGTCTATTTCGCTTCGTCTTCTCTTCCGCAGCCTGACGCCGCCAGCGTTCGATCTCTCCGTGATGGCCGGTAAGCAAGACTGCGGGGACTTTCATTCCTTCGAATTCCGGCGGCCGCGTGTAATGCGGATAATCCAGCAAACCATCGGAAAAAGATTCCGTGCTCGCCGATGTTTCGCTTCCCAACGCGCCCGGTATCAGTCGAATCACTGCATCGACGACGACCAGCGCGGCCGGCTCTCCGCCGGACAGAACGTAGTCGCCGATCGAAACTTCGTCAGTGACCAGCACATCGGCAACGCGCTCATCAACGCCTTCATAACGCCCGCAAATCAGAACGAGCTGTTCGCACTGCGCAAATTCAACCGCCAGCGATTGCGTCAACGGCCTTCCTTGCGGAGAAAGCAGGACGACGCGTTTTGCCGGCGCGATATCCTCGCGACGCCGTGCCCCCGTCAGGGATTCAACTGCTGCAAAGATCGGTTCCGGCTTGAGCACCATGCCGTCGCCGCCGCCGAACGGACGATCGTCAACGACTTTGTGTTTGTCCGTGGTCCACGATCGTAAGTCGTGGGCCTTTATTTCAACTAAGTCTGCCGCACGCGCGCGGCGAATAATTCCGTAATCGAACGCTTCGCGAAAATAATCGGGAAAGATCGTGATGATATCGACGCGAAGCATGGCGATTGATCCATTTACTCATTGATTCATTTGTTCATTGAAACAATGGATCAATGAACCAATCTCACAATTCCAACAGTCCTTCGGGCGGGTCGATCCGAATCAGTCTCCTGTTTTTATCGATCTCTACGACAATATCGCTGGCCATCGGAATCAAACGATCGCCGCCGCTCTCATCCACGACTTTAAGAATCTCAACGCCGCCGGTGCGCATGATCTCGCTGACCGCACCGATGGACTTGCCGGCCATCGTTTCAACGCGACAGCCGACCAGTTCCCATTCGTAGAAACTATCCCGCGGAAGCGCGACGCGCTCTTCCGCCGGCACAGCGAGATCGTAGTCGACGAGTTCCTTCGCCTCATCGATCGAATCAAAGCCGGCGAATTTCAGAATCAGGCGATTGCCGTGAAACCACTGCGCTTCAATTTGCAAAGAACGTTTGACACCGCTGCTCGAAATTCCAACCAGCGTCTTCAGGTTGGCAAAACGATCCGGAAAATCGGTTAGTAGATCCGCGACGACTTCGCCGCGCAAGCCGCGCACCTTGACGGTATGCGCGACGACGATCAGATCGTCCGTGTTGTCCATTGCGCGTCGCTAGTTATCAACTTGCGCTACTCAACCACATCCAAAACGTAACGCCGATGCTGCTTCACGCCGGCAGCGTAAACCAGCGATCGCAACGCGCGCACGGTGCGGCCCTGCTTTCCGATCACCTTGCCCATGTCGGGTTGTGCGACACGCACTTCGATGCGCGTCGTTCCTTCGCGCTGCATCTCGCGTACGTCGACGGCGTCAGGGTCATCGACCAGGGCCTTCACAACTATTTCAATGGTGTCGCGCATTTACTTACCCAATCACCCGTTTAGACACCGCACTTGTGCGGCGCTGAACGGACAAGTCTGTCGTCTGAATACCTACGCAGCCTCGGCCTGCGATTCGTCCGCCGTCGCTTGGTTCTTGGCCGCCTGCTTGATCAAACGGCGCACGGTATCCGTCGGTTGCGCGCCCTTGCCGATCCAGTACTGCACGCGATCGCTCTTCAGTTTGATCTCCGCCGGCTCGCGCGTTGGATTGTAAGTGCCAAGATTCTCGAGATACGCGCCGTCGCGTTTCGATTGCTTTTCTTTGACTACGATGCGATATGACGGGCGCTTCTTTGCTCCGGTCCGCATTAATCTAATTGCTAACAAGTTGAGTCTCCTTCAAATCACCGGCGGGCAACGCCCGCCTCTAAACAGTTATTCTGGCCATCCGCGGCATCTTATCTTCGCCGCTTCTTCTTTTTCTTCTTCCGGCGCGACGAACCCGCGAGTCCTGCCGGCAAACCGGCCATCATCGGATCGCCGTCACCGCCATCCATTCCCTGCATGCCGGCCATGCGCCGCATCATCTTTCCACGTAAGCCGCCGCCGCTGAACATGCCCTGCATCATGCGGCGCATTTCGGTGTATTGCTTGATCAGCGAGTTCACCTGCTGCACCGTCGTGCCCGAGCCACGCGCGATGCGCCGCCGCCGGTTGGCATTCAGGATTATGTGATTCATGCGCTCTTCGCGCGTCATTGAATCAATAATCGCCTCCGTGCGCTTCAACTCTTTCTCCATCATCTCTGACTGCTCGTCAGTCAGGTCGGGCATGCCGACGCCGCCGAGAAGCTGATCGGGAAGCAACTTCAAAATCTTTGAGAAAGAGCCGAGTTTCTTTACCTGCCTGAGCTGCGAGCGAAAATCGTCGAGCGTGAACTGGTTCTTTTGCAGCTTTGCAAGCTGCGCCTCCGCGTCCGACTGATCGATCTTGTCCTGGACCTGCTCGATCAGCGACAGCACGTCGCCCATGCCGAGAATTCTTTGCGCGACGCGATCAGGATAGAACGGCTCGAGCGCGTCGTACTTCTCGCCGACACCGACGAACTTCACCGGCTGTCCGGTGACTTGCTTGATCGACAGCGCCGCACCGCCGCGCGCATCGCCATCCATCTTGGTCAGCACGACGCCGGTGATGCCTATGCGAGCATGAAATTCTTCCGCCGATCGCACCGCGTCCTGGCCGGTCATCGCATCGGCCACGAAAAGGATTTCGACGGGATGCGTTTCGCTTTTGATCGTGACCAGCTCTTCCATCAACTCGTCGTCGATGTGAAGACGCCCGGCCGTATCGATCAGAAGCGTGTCGTAGCCGGTGTCGCGCGCGTGCTTCAAAGCTTCGCGCGTAAGTTCGATCGGATCGTTCGTCTCAGGCTTTTCAAAGATCGATTGGCCAGTCGCTTTCGCGATGACCTTCAATTGTTCGCGCGCCGCTGGCCGGTAAACGTCAGTCGAAAGCAACAAAGGCTTTCGCTGTTGATTCAGAGACAGCCACCGCGCGATCTTTCCCGTCGAAGTCGTTTTGCCCGAGCCTTGCAGCCCAACGATCATCACGACGTTCGGCGCAGTCTTCGTAAAAACCAACCGCGACGATTGACCACCGAGCAGTTCAACTAACTCGTCAAAAACAATCTTGACGACTTGCTCCGACGGTTTTAGTTCCAGCCAAACCTGCTGCCCTTCGGCCTTCTCTTTGACGGAGGCGATAAAATCTTTCGCGACTTTATAATTAACGTCCGCTTCGAGCAGCGCCAGGCGGATTTCGCGCAACGCCGCGTCAACGTGTTCTTTCGTCAGGACGCCTTCGCCGCGCAGGCTCTTCAGCGTCCGCTTCAGTTTGTCGGAAAGCGACTCGAACATACATCAGACAACAATTCCGGCAGACGCGGAAACAAGCATGATAAGTGCCGGTCTGAGGGGTGTCAAGGAGTGCTCTGATGAGCTATAAGGACCGCTTCCAATCGGATTAATATGGGATGAGTCGCGGAGCAAACATGCGACAAACCCCTTGCTTTCGCGAGATGAGTGGCGGCCTGCTCGCGTGTCCGGCGTGCTTCAGCGGATTGTCACGGTCATCTTGTATCTTGATGTTCCCTTCGCCTGCGTTGGGCGCTTAACGTTGATGAAGTAATCGCCCGTCTTTGGTAGCACACCTGAATAATCAAAGTTTGCGTCGTATTCGAGGCCGAGTGTGTCGTTGTCCGGGCCGAGAATCTGGAATACCGATGACTTGCCCGGTGTCGAAGTCAGCTTGATGGTCAGTTTCTGCCCCTGTCGAGCGGCGAGCACATATTCGGCTTCTTCGTCACCGCGAACAACACCGCTGATGGTCGTGCTGGTTGTGCCGCGCTTGAATTCGATGCGGTTAGGTTCGGCTTTGCCGCCGCCCTGGGCTAACGCCACCCCGCCACTTCCAATAACAAGTAAGAACAAGCCACAGATGGACGCAGATTTACACAGATCAGAAAAGGACAATTGCTTTGAGCGTAATGTGTACACTTCCATTCCTCCAGTTAATTGTTTTTCGCCGTAGCCGCGAGCGGCTCACTGATGACTTGCATTTAATCTGTGAAAATCTGTGTCCATCTGTGGCTAATTCTTCGGCTTGATCATCATCACCGCCGCCCACGTTTCGATTCCGTCCCACAAGTTCTGCAGACGGATATTTTCGTTCTCGGCGTGCTGGTTGTTGTCGTAATTCGCAATCGGGACAGTCAAGGTAGCCGTGCGCAGATGATCGGTAATGATTGAAAGGGGCAAGCTGCCGCCGGATGTTGGCAACTTGACGATTGGATCTTTCGATGTTGATTGAACCGCATCGAGGGCTGCGATTGAGATCGGATGGTCCATGCGCGTGCGCTCGGCATTGTAGCCACCGGCCCGCGCAACGATCTTGGCGATCAGCGCGTGCTGCTTTCGCTCAGCCTCAGTCGGATCGTGATCGATAACAAAGAAGCCTTGCTTGCGAATGTGATCGATCAGCCGTTCAACCTGACGTGCGTGATCGTTTCCTTTCACCAGCCGGAGATCGAGCACCGCAGTCGCCGTTGTCGGAATTACGTTGCGCGCCAACGCGCCCACATCGCCACTGCTGATGCCGTTTATATTGAGCGAGGGCTGATTAATCAACTCCATCAGAAGCTTGCCGTTGCCTTCCGTACGCGCGAGGCCAAGCTGCGCGCGCAACTCATCATCATAAGCGGGCGCCTCCGCAATCGCTCGTTTCTCGACTGCGCCGAGCGGCTCAACTCCGTCGTACCAACCGGCGATCGTTACTCGTCCGCTATCATCTTTCATCGTGGCCAACAGTCGCGCCAACAGCATCGCCGGATTAGGCGCCCAGTTTCCGTAATGTCCGCTGTGCAGCGGCCGCTTCGCTCCGTACACGGTGACGTCGACGTTCTGATCGCCGCGCACGCCGAACACAACCTGCTTGCGGCCTGATTGATGCACTGGGCCATCGCAAATGATCCAGGCATCTGACTGCAGCAGGTCTTTGTGCAGATCGATTATTTCGCCCAGGTGCGGCGAGCCGGCCTCTTCTTCGCCTTCGAAAAGAAATTTGATGTTGAGTGCCGGTGTCGCTTTCTGCGCGCGCAGCGCATCGAACGCCGAAAGGATCGCCATCACGCCGGCTTTGTCATCCGAAGCCGAACGCGCATACAGCCGCCACTCGGGATTGATCTCGCCAGTCGCCGGCAGCCTCACGACTTGTCCGCCAGATTCCATCGCGGCCGTGCGCCACGTGGGATGGAAGGGCGGCGATGCGCTCCACGCTTTGGGATCTACGGGTTGGCCGTCGTAGTGCGCATAGAGAATGATCGAGTGAGTAGCGCCGGGCACTTTCCATTCGCCGTAGACGGCGGGCGGTGTGTCCTTCGATTTACCTTCGAGCAACTGCGGATTCAATCCGCGCTGGTGCATCATTTCGCTAATGAACTCCGCATTGCGGCGAATGTTTTCTTTGTCGGAAGCGATGTTGGGAATCGCGAGCAGTGTGGTGAACTCATCGAGAATCTGGCGCTCGTGCGCGCGACGATATTCGCGAATCGGAGATTGAGCAAAATTAGGCGAGCAGCAGAACGCAATCAGCAGAAACCACAGATGGACGCGGATCAACACCGATAAGAAAGAACCTCTCACTCGGCATTCGGCATTGATTGATCTGCGTCTATCCGTGTTCATTCGTGGTTCAGTTCGCGGGCTTACAGCGTGGCGCCGCCAGTTGTGGGCGGTTGCGTCGGCAAGGCGTTGAGGTATCGTTCCCTCAACACATTCATGTGATGCCGCACGTGTCCGGCCATGATGAAGACCAGCGCGCGCACGGTTACTTGATTGCTGTTGGCGTTGCCTGCTCGCGACCATGCTTCTTCATCCAGGGTGCGCAGCATCGCGATATTGCCCAGGCGAATCAAACGCAACTCACTTAGAAGATCTTCCAACTCAATTCGATCGTAAGGCGCGGTCAGCATGTAGTCGTTCTGATCGAATCCGGGAAGATTCTGCTGCTCGCCACGCGCGATGCAAAACGTGCGATAGCCAAACACGCGCTCGCCGTCGATCAGGTGACCAATCATTTCGCGAATGCTCCACTTGCCTTCGGCATAACGATGAGTTTCCTGCGCGGGCTCGACTCGCCCGAGCAGCACATCCAACTCATCCATTTGCGATCGCAGCACCGGCATGATGTCGCTCTCGCTGACCTGGCTTACGTAGTGTTCATAGTAGGGCGCATATTCTGTTGGCGTTGGCCGATTCATATCTTCCTCTGTGACCTCTGTGGTTAGTAGCTTTCGGAACCCGCATCATATTGCGAGTTTCTAGACCTTGCAACGCTGATTTGAATAGCTGCCCGGTTCGAGACGATCTGGTCCGACCGATGCGGCTTACTTTACTTTTCGTCCCGTAATGCCACGGCGTAAATACGCAATCGATTGAGCGAGTCTGCCCGTGCCGCAGAAAACACAGTAGGCACGAGCATTGCGCTAAGAGTTCGCGGCTCACGGTTTTGCCCCATGAAAAACTTCTTCCTCTCGATCAGTAGCATCGCAAGTGTCGCCGCCATGCTCGCTTGTTTCCTGATCCCCACAGCGGCACGCGCGCAATCAATTGCGGTATTGAATCCAACCAACAGCATTTCGGGCGCAAACGACTTAAACGTGCGAGCGATCGCTGCGCTGAGGCGTTTGGAGAATCAAGTGATCGTCTATCGGTCGTTGGGAGAATTCGAAGAGAATGGCCGGCTGGCCCGGGTGCCATTGCAAACGTTCGAGAAGGAATTGCGCGACGTGACGTTGGAGCTTCAGCCGATCGTCGCTGCGATGCCGCCGAGCAAATTGAGAAATGAAATTGTTAACTCACTTGCTTCTTATCGTGATGGTCTGTTCTGGTGGCGGAAGATCGATCAGCCGCGCGTCGTGCACATTTCCGCGCTGAGATACGACGAACCGAATCGCAACCCTGCCGATCAAGTTTTGCTTTCCAACACCCCGTACACAGTCGCAATTAACTGGCGACAAGCGCACGCCTATCTAACTCAAGCGGAAAAACTCCTGGCGAAGTGAGATCGAGCAGAGAGCTGCGCTTGATTGGAGCGCAAGCGTCCTCGCTTGCAACCAGCGATTTAGCAACCGCGGGTCGGGCTAATGTCCCGTCCCGGCGGGGTTAATGCCTATTTGTTTGTTGCTCGTTTCAACTCGGTCAGGTACTCGCCTTTTGGCGTTTCGACGATGGTAAAGTCCACGCGATCGCCGGCCTTCGCATTATCGAACAGAGATTTGTCCTTGACCCAGAACTCCATCTGCATCGCCGGCATCAGTCCTTTGATCTCGTCATGATTGATTTCAATCCATCCCTCTTGACGATTGATTAGCACCACGGTTCCAGTTGCCGGGTATGGCTGGTTCATTACCGGCGGAGGATATCCCGGCGGGCCCATGATCGGCGTCGGCGTCGGTTGCGTGCTCTGCGCGAGCGGCTCTTGTTTCTGACAGGAAGGAATTGCCAGAAGCAGCAGAATGATTAGCGGCCAGTAACCGTCGCGTTTGTTATTGAAGGGTGTAGTCAAACTCGTAAGAGTGCTTTCCGTTCTCGATTTTGATGGTGAGCTTGCCGCTGATTCCTTTTAACTCATCTGTCCCCGAATCCGGAACCACGTTAATCGTGAGGTCGCCTTTGCCTTTCGTCATGGTGGCGGAATGCTGAAAAATAAAACTGCCTTTGCGTCCGCCGACGGTGCCGGTGAATTTTTCAATTGCGACGTAACCGGCCGAGCCAGTCGAAACATCGCCGCCGGTCAGCATCTGTCCGGCGCTCGTGCCTTCCAGCTCGCCGTGCCATTGCTTCTCGAACGTCATGCGGCCGATTGATTTGTCTGCAGATTTGTCGTCCTGCGGAGTTAGCTTCACTTCGAAAGTTCCGATTGCATGATGATTCATCGATGATTCCTTTTTGATCGATTCACTTTTTTGAACTCGTATTTTTCGCCCGACCGCCCGATCAGGAAGAGAATAAAGTCCGCCCTCGATGATGTTCTCTTTCACCGTGAATTCCCATACGCCTTGAGAGCGCGAATTCTGTAAGGCGCCGGTCAGCGTCTGCTTTGCGGCGTCGTATTTCAAAAAGATGTCGCCCATGAAGTCCGGTTTGCCGCCGACGATCTTGTCAGCGCCGATCTTTACCTTCGTCGAGTCGGACCTGTCGATCGAAACGTGATAGACAACTTTTTCGTCGTGACAACTCGGGTTGTTGCCGAAGCAGATCGATTCACCGATCCAATCACCGGCTAGCGATGTCTGCTGACCGGCTATGGAAAAGTTGAGACCGAGCGCAAGACAAATTGCGGCAAGGAAATGGAAAAGGACTCTGGAAACTTTGCGTGTCATGTCTGGATAAGATTCTGAATCCATTTGAGCACGTTGCCCGGCTGCTCGGTGCGGAACCGGTACTCGATCGTACCCGACCAATTGTCGTGAAACAGACTCGGATCGAAAACGATCAGTAAGCCGTCCGCGCCTTCTACTGAGATTTGCAGTTTGCGAATGCGCTCATCGGTGAAAGGAATGTTGACCGCGAAGTTTGCATACATCAACGCGACCAGCCGAACGTTCGTGACCACAACTGATCCGGTAAAGGCTTGTTTCCTCCACGAAAAATATTTGCCCGGTGCGCGAAAATCCCGATAAGTTACCGAGCCGGAAATGCCTTCATCAGAGACGACAATGCCTTCAATCCTGAGTGTGTCGCCGAGCAGCTTCGGGATCTTGCCGACGCCGAACAGACGATAGAGAAGTGACTTGGCCATTGGATCAGTTCGTCTTGTAGAAACTTGTTGACTATGCGATGCGACTCGGAATATTGTTTCGCCTCGCCCAAGGTTAGGCCGAGCATCCTAATGTGTTAAAGCACGTTCGGCGGTCTTGCAAGTTATCGATCGAGCCTGCCTCAGGCCCCCAAGTAGTTTCACCCGAATTTAGACCTTCATTCACAAGGAGTCGGATCTTATGGCTACCAAATCTAGTGCGAAAAAAGCTTCGAAGAAATCCGCCAAGAAGTCGGCGAAAAAAACCGGCGCATCTTTTCCTTTGCCAAACCTGGCATGCATCGAGGCCTGCATCGTGCGATACGAACGTTGCATCGCCAAAGGCGTCGAGCGCGCGATCTGCATGAAGAGATTGCAGAAGAATCTCGCCAACTGCTTGCGCGGCATTTTCCCGAAGGATGAATAATCTCGCGAACCCGTAAAACGGCCTGGGTGATCATATCCATCGCTTGGGCCCTTGCGGCTATCGGTAGGTCTGACGGCGGTTTCCTGCTGTGTAGTCAATGTGTGCCTGGTTGCGTCGCGTTCCGGCGCGTTTCGCTAGCCGACTAACCGTCTTACTACGGCGTGTTCGTCTCCGTCACACGATTCACCGGCGGCGCAGTCTTCTTCACGTACTTGTTGTACCAATCCAGGTAGCGTTGGTAGCGATCTTTCACGTAGCTCGGCCGGGTGATGCCGTGAAATTCATTCGGATAGATCACCAGTTGAGTTTCGATTCCCAGGCTGCGCAGCGCTTGATACATCTGCTGTCCGCCTTGCACCGGTACGTTGAAGTCGCGCTCGCCGCCCAGGAAAAGCGTCGGCGTCTTGATGCGATCAGCGTGCAGGAATGGATAGGAAATCTTCACGTAGGTCTCCCACGATTTTGGATTCCACGGCGGACCAATCTCGTAGTCGTATTGAATGATGTATTGATCGGTGCCATAGAAAGCGACAGTGAACGCCGTGCCCGCGCCGCTGGTCGCGCCTTTGAAGCGCGGGTCGGTGGCAATCATGTAATCAGTCAGAATGCCGCCATAACTCCAGCCGCCCACACCCATGCGATCAGGATCGGCGACCCCCATCTCGATCACGTGATTGACGCCGGCTTCCAGGTCTTCAACTTCATAGTGGCCCCAGTCGGCGAAAATTGATCGTGAATACTTTTGGCCTCGGCCTGAGCTGCCGCGATAGTTCACCGCCAGCACCGCGTAACCGTTTGCAGCAAAGACCTGCCGCTCAATGCTGAACGAATGCTGATCCTGTCCGTTTGGTCCTCCGTGAATGCGCAGCAGGAAGGGGACCTTTGTTCCTTTTACATAACCGACAGGATAAGTCAGCAATCCGTGCACTTCAGTTCCATCCTTGCTCTTGAAACTAACCTGCTCAGTCGCACCCAACTCAAGCTCATTCATCAACGCGTCGTTCTGATGAGTCAGCGGTTTGAACTTTAGTTTGCTGCCGACGGCAGTGGCGGAATAAATCTCGCCGGGATGGTTATCATCGCCCGAGATCACCACCGCGCACGATTTCGCGCTATCACGCTGTCCTAAAACGATGGGCTTATCAGTGATCGGAACCGCGCTTCCGGCGCCGACCGGAATGCGCGCGCCGTAGGCGGACATATCATCGGTCACAATCGCGTAAATACTCTTACCATCTTCGCTCCAACGGGGTTGTGAAACACCGCGGTCCAGAGCCTCACTCGATGCAACGCGCTGTGGTGGAGTGGCGCCATCGGCGGCCACGATCAAGAGGTGCTCCATGCTGTAGGCGCCGTATTTCTTCTCATCGCTTTCAAGAAATGCAATCCATTTTCCATCGGGTGACCACTCGGGCCTTGTGCGGCTGGCGCGATTGTCAGGGGTGGTCAGAACCTTTTCGGCAATGCCGGGTCGCGCTTCTGCGACGTACAGTTGGGCGGCGGGATCGCGATCGGGATCCTCGGAATGATTGCTCATGAAAGCGATCTTGCTGCCATCCGGCGACCATGAAATCGACGATTCATCCCATTTGCTGTTCGTCAGGCGATCGAGTTTCTTTGTCCCGATGTCGTAGAGATAGATGTATGTGTGACGGCCCGAGAGTAGATATCCCTGCACGTCTTGTTTGTAGCGGTAGCGATCGATAACGATCGGCTTTGGAGGCTTCGGCGGCGTGCCCGGCGCAGGCGTCGCGCTGGGATCGGGCGCGTCCGGATCGGGATCGCCAATCAACACGGCGATACGTTTCGAATCAGGTGACCATTCATACCCTTGCAAGCGTCCCTTGAACTCGGTTAGTTGATAGGCTTCGCCGCCGCTGCGATCGAGCAGCCATAGCTGACTACCGCGCACGCCCGGTTTTCCGGATGAACGCGAAGATGTGAACGAAAGGTACTTTCCGTCCGGACTCCACCTTGGTGATCCTTCGCTATCGCTGCTGAATGTGATCTGGCGATCGTTTGTGCCGTCGCACTTAACCATCCAAATGTGCGTGCTGCTTTTGTCTTCCTTCGCGTCGATCGTCGACACGGTGTAAGCAATCCATTGCCCCTCCGGCGAAACTTGCGGATCGCCAACGTTACGAAAACGCGCAAGGTCGTCGAGTCTGAGCGGATGACGCGGCGTTTGCGCGGAAATTACGAGAGCGAACGCGCAAACAAGTGGCAGTAGCAGCGAAAGTTTTTTCGTAATCATTCGTGAGTCTCCTTACACGTTTTTACTACAAGGAACACAAGGAATTCAGCCGACAACCCTTTGGGCGAGCGAGAGTTTACTGCGAACTCAGTCGTTTGCATAGCCCTTGGAAAGGGGCACTTTTCCGGCCAACGTCTCGCGTTACGGTTGAAACTAGTCGTCGACCTCCCGGGACGATAATGATCGTGTTTTGCACTGCGGCATCGCTGAATTTTGCTTTGCTCTCACGTTTTTGAATTGACGAAGTGAAACCTGATTGAGTACCGTGGCTCTATTCAACCCCTGCAAACTATGGTCGTTACTGACTAGGAATCTTGAATATTACGACCAGTATCGAACAGACTCCGCGACGCAACGGCATGCGCCGCTATCCGCGAACGCTGCCAGAGGCGGTGCTGAATGTTTTGCGGCCATGCGTCGCCGTCCTCAGCCGGACGTTTTGGCGAGTCCGATGGAGCGGCACTGAAAATATTCCGGCAGCCGGCGGCGTCATTGTTGCCGCTAACCATCAAACCTATGTGGATCCATTTTGGGTGGGGGCTGCCGTTAAGCGGCCGGTTCGATTCCTCGCCTGGGATGCCGCCTTCAACTGGCCCATCGTTGGCCCGCTGATGAAGTTGTTTGGCGCGTGGCCTTTGCAATTAGAAGGAAGCGATCCGGGTCCGATTCGCATGTCGTTGCAGTGGATTGGAGATGGTGGGGCAGTCGTAATCTTTCCCGAAGGTGGCCGCGGCAATCCCGATGGATCGATGAAGAAATTCAAAGCCGGCGCGGTCCGCATGGCGATGGAAGCAGGCGTGCCAATCCTGCCGGTCACAATTCGCGGCGGTCATAGAGTTTGGCCCAACACGCATCGCTTCCCACGATTAGGAGTGCGGGTTGAAATTACCTATCACCCGCTGTTTCACGTCGAGCAATGCGAGAGCGAAGAGACGCGCGAATGCGCGCGACGTGAAAGCGAGCGGCTGAGTGCGATCGTGCGATCTGCGCTGTGAGAAAAATAACCACAGATAAACACAGATAGAATTCATTTTCTTATTCGTGTGAATCCGCGTTAATCCGTGGTTTCATTTCTGGCTCAGAAGCACTCGCATCATCTCTTCATGCACTAACCCGTTGCTCGCCACGATCGGCGGAGCGTAAATGTTGAGCGCGTCACCCGCATAACTCGAAACGCGCCCGCCCGCCTCCTCAACGATCAAGGCGCCGGCCGCGACGTCCCAGGGCTTTAGTCCTTCTTCCCAAAATCCATCGAACCTTCCGGCCGCCACGTACACTAGATCAAGCGCCGCAGCGCCATCGCGTCGCACGCCTTGCGCCGCCATGGTGAAGTTCGCGAAGTGCCGCGCGAATTGACTTCGCTCGCGCACGTCGTAAGGAAAACCTGTACATAGAAGCGCGCCGGCCAGACTCGGCGTCGCCGAGACATGAATCCGGCGGCCGTTGAGCGCCGCGCCGCGGCCGCGCTCTGCGGTGAACATTTCATCTCGCATTGGATCGTAAACCACACCGATTTCCATTCGGCCTTGGTTCGCCAAACCAATCGAAACGCAGAAGCAGGGATAACCATGCGCGTAATTCGTCGTGCCGTCGAGCGGATCGATGATCCAACGCCAGTCGCTCTCCTTTTCGCGATCGACGGGTTCGCTGGCTCCCGATTCTTCGGCGAGGATCGCGTGACGCGGGTAATGACTCTTGATGCGATCGATGATCAACTGCTCTGATGCAAGGTCCGATTCGGTTACCAGATCGAGTTCGCCCTTATTGGTTATTTCCAGCGCGCGGCCGAATCGCTTGGCGAGCACGCGACCCGCGTCGCGCGCAGTTTGAATAGCGAAGTTGAGCAATAGAATTCCTCTTAATTTGATTTCTGATGATGAGGATATATCAGATCGTGTCAGAAGCCCGACCGTGAGGGAGGGCAAGATCTATTAGCGAGCCTTCGCCTACCCGCGGACTTTCGGAAACTATTTCGCGGCGCCGTAGTTGGGCTGACCTTTGTCGCGATAGATCAATTTGGGTTTGCTGGTCTCTTCGCCTTTAGCCGGTCCCCAGACGAGTTCGAATGAATAGATGTTTCCGCTCTGGCCCTTGCGGTACTCGAGCTCTTCAGCGCGCGCCGCGTCCGCTTCAGCTTTCGTCTCGTAATTTGCCCGCGAAGTCTCGCCGCAAATCCGCACGTCCTGTTCCCCATAGTCGAGCGAGAATCCGCGTGCTTCAAACGGATCCATCACGTTACGGCTGAAGTACGGCATAATCTTCTGCTTGACCAGCGAGTAAGTCGGCACGTCTTCGGGCTGCACGACCACGTCCGAGAAATACCAGCGGCGTTCTTCGGGATTTTCGCTGCTGATCTCGACGCCTTTGCGATAAACCTTCGACTCGATTTCAACATAGAGATAAACGGTGTTCGCTGCGCGCGTGACCGTTGACTCTTGCGCGAAACGAACCGGCAGAAAAACCAATGCAAGGGTGGCAGCCAGGAAAATGATCTTAGTCCTCATCATGCCTTCTCCTTCTTAGACAACATAGGCCATGAATTACCCGAACGGTTTATCGATCGAAGGGCTTTGCTCGCTGAAAAACTTTGCGCCCTGCTCACTGATGTAAAGACAATCCTCAAGTCGTATCCCAAACTCACCGTAAATCACGATCGTCGGTTCGTCGCTGAAACACATTCCCACCTGAATCGGGGTCTTGTTGCCGCGCACAAAGTTGGTCCATTCGTGTCCATCCAGGCCGATGCCGTGACCGGTGCGATGCGGCAGGCCGGGAGTTTTGTAATCAGGACCGAAGCCCGCGTCGGTGATCACTTTGCGCGCCGCGGCGTCGACTGATTCGCATGGCGCGCCGATCTTAGCGGCCGCAAAGCCTGCGTCCTGCGATCTCTTTTCCAGATTCCAGATTTCGCGCTGGCGTGCAGTTGGTTTGCCCAGAACGAACGTGCGCGTGATGTCCGACTGATAACCTTCGACGCTGCATCCGCCATCCATCAAAACCATGTCGCCTTCATGAAGGACTTGAGGCGTGCTGCTGCCGTGCGGAAACGCGGTGTATTTGCCAAAGCTGCAAAAGATCCCTCCCTGCACGCCGAGTTTATTAAGCGCGGCGGTGCAGTTGCCGGCAAATTCTTCCTGCGGCATTTCATCGCGCATCGTCGCCCAGGTTGCGCGGTAAGCAATCAACAACAGTTCGTTTGATTTTTTTAGCAGCGCAATTTCGGCCGGCGATTTGTACATGCGACAGCCCGCAGTAATCGGCGTTGCACTGACGAACTCGACCTTCGGCGATTCCTGACGGATGCCGTCGTAGAGAAAAAAACGAACGCGCTCTTCGATCCCGATCTTGCCGGATCGAATTCCGCGATCGCGGAAGATTTCGACCACGCGGCGATAAGGGCTCGCGTCTTCTTCCCACGTGCGCACGTCATTGCCGAATTTGATTAGCTCGCGCGCCCGTTCTTCTTCAAATTTCGGACAGACCCAGGCGAGTTCGCCGCGCTGCGGAATTACCAGCGCGAACATGCGCTCGCTCGTGCTCCAGCGCATGCCGGTGAAGTAGAACATACTCGAGCCAGGTTCGATGTAGATCGCATCGATCTTTTGCTCGGCCATCAGACGTTGCGCTTTTGCGATCCGAGCTTTCCGCTCGTCGTCGCTGATCGGCACAACATCTTTCGTCATTCGCGGCAATCGTCTGATCAGTTCCGGCACGTCTTGTCGCTGCTGAACTGAATCGACATCGTCGGTATGAGCAAAAGAAAACCGGCTGCCGAGCAAAGTCGCGCCGGCAGCCCCAGCGGAAGCTTTCAGAAAATCTCGTCTGTCAGTGCACATGGTTTTGGAGCGCGGACTTCTGTCCGCAAAGAGCGCAAAAGCGCCAACAATATTGATTAGAGCGACGCAATCCTACATGAGGTCGACGCGCGGCAACAACGTGTATTTCGTGGCTGTCCCAGCGCACAGTGCGGTCAGGCTTTGCCTGACCGGGCCGCTAAGTTCTTTAAGGATACGGCGAGGCGTAGCCTCGCCGCAAATATTAGGCGTTACGTTACGTCACCTGTAAGCCATAGGCTTTCCGCACTGTGCTGCGGCGAAGCCGCGCGACTACTATTAACGCAGTCAAACCGATCAATTCAGGCTACAATCGCGTTCGCTAGTCGTCGCGAGCTGATGAAACATCGGTTCTCAATTGCATCCGGACTGCTTACTCTGATCGTATTGACGATGTTGCCTGGTAAGGCGGTCGCCCAGCAGCCTTTGCGCTGGGGCGCCGATCCCAGCGGCGGCGCGCCTTACGTTTACAACGATCCAAGTCATCCCGATCAGTACATTGGTTACGAAAAAGAAATGGTCGATGCCCTCGCCGCCGCGATGGGACGAAAAGCAGAGTTTGTGCCGTCGGATTGGGAGACGCTGGTCTCGGCCCTTCAGCGCAAGTCATTCGACGTGATCGTCAACGGCCTCGAGCCAACTGCCGATCGTCAGAAGCAGATTCAATTCAGCAAGCCCTACTACATTTTTCAGCTCGCGTTGACCGTGCGCAACGACGAGCAGCAAATTCATTCGCTGGCCGATTGCAAAAATCGCGTCGTGGGAACGCTGGGAAATACCGCTGCGTCGCGCCTGCTGCAAAAGGAAAACATTCCTTCAAAAAGCTATGCCGAGCCGTTAACCGCGTATCGCGATCTGGAATTGAAGCGCATCGATGCCGTGATCATGGATGTGCCTGCGGAAGTTTTCTATGTGAGCAAGAGCACAACGCTCAAGCGCGCGTGCGAGCCGTTCTTTCGCGGAACTTACAACGTTGGTTTGCGCAAAGGCGATGATGCACTGAAAGCGGAAGTCGATGCGGCGATCGACAAGATAATCAGCGACGGCACGCTGGAAAAGATTCTGCGCAAGTGGGGCTTGTGGAATGACGCGCAAATTGAATTGCAGAAGCCGAAACCGGGTGAGAAAAACGTCGAGGTTGGGTACGACATAACATCGGCGAGTTTCAATTGGCGGGAAGCCATCTGGCGTCTGACGCGCGCGGCCTTCGTGACGGTGCTGATTGCTTTTGGCTCGATGTTCATCGCGCTCGTGCTTGGCATGCCGCTGGCAATCGGCCAGTGGAAAGGTCCGCGATTGATTCAGTGGCTGTGCACCATCTATGTGGAGTTCTTCCGTGGCACTCCGGTCCTCGTGCAACTGCTGTTTCTTTACTTCGGTTTGCCGACGATTGGACTGGCGATGCCGGCATGGCTGACGGCGCTGATCGGTTTGGGACTGAATTATGCCGCATATGAATCGCAGGTTTATCGCGCGGCGCTGGAAGCAATTCCGCGCGGTCAATGGGAAGCATCTTACTTGCTGGGCATGAGCCCTGTACTCGCATTCCGGCGCATCATTCTGCCGCAGGCGTTCCGGATCGCTTTGCCGCCGATGACCAACGATTTCGTCTCGCTCTTCAAAGATACTTCGACAGCCTATGCGATTTCGGTTTGGGAATTGGCGACCGCCTATCGCGAGTTGGCGAACGCGTCGGGACAATTCCTGCTGTTGGGTGTCGCGGTGTCGTTGTATTACTTAGCGATGAGTTTGCCGATGGCCCATCTGGCCAGGCGGCTCGAAAGAAAGTTGCAGAGAAGAGAAGCGATCGAAGCGGTTGAAAGTGAGGTTGTGTAGTAAGGATTAAGATGATCGTTTAGAGGGCGGACTTGTCCGCCCAATTGAGAAAGCCGGACAAGTCCGGCTTCTAAACGAATGAATCAAAGACAGATGATTCGCGTTACTGACCTAATCAAAAACGCCAACGGCACGCGCATCCTGCGCGGCGTGTCGTTCGAGGTTGCGCCGCAGACGGTGCTGGGAATTATCGGCGCGTCGGGCAGCGGCAAGACAACACTGCTGCGTTGCTTGAATGGTTTGGAACGAATCGACGGCGGGGCGATCGAATTCGATTCAATTCGTCTCGAACCAAGTCTTTCGGCGGCTGAATACTCGCGCCGAGTCAAAGACCTGCGAAAAAAAGTCGGCACCGTCTTTCAGCATCTCTATCTGTTTCCGCATCTGTCCGTGGTCGGCAACATCATTGAAGCGCCGACGCACGTGCTGCATGTTCCAAAGAAGCAGGCAGAAGTCGAAGCTGTCGCGTTACTTGAATCAGTTGGATTGAAAGAGAAAGCGCGTCGCTATCCGGAAACGCTTTCCGGCGGCGAGCAACAACGCGTCGCGATTGCCCGCGCGCTGGCGATGCATCCGGCGCTTTTGATGTTTGACGAGCCGACCAGCGCGCTTGATCCAAAACGCAGCGCGGGACTTCGCTCACTGTTACGTGGTTTCATTCACCGCGGGCACACGATGGTGATCGTTTCGCATTCGATCGGATTCCTCGAAGGGCTCGCCGATCAATTGCTTTATATTGAAGGCGGCGAAGTTGTCGAGTCAGGCGCGGCCGAACAAATTCTGAACTCACCGCGCGATCCGCGCACGAAAGATTTCATCGAGCAGGCGAAATAAGCGTAGTACCCTGATTTCAGAATCTCTGTGCGACTCTGTGGATCTCAGTGCCTCTGTGGTGGAAATATTCTCAACGACATTCACCACAGAGACACAGAGAACCACTGAGCATGCACGGAGAAAAACAAACTGGGACAGTACGAAATAAGTCCGCTCCCAATCATATTCGGTTGTGCTAATCTTGCCGCAACCAAAATCATTTTCTTATGCCGTACAGTCTCGACCTGAATAGTTGGCATCGCCGTGAATTGTTTGAGTTCTTCCGCGGTTATGCCAATCCATACTTCAACATTTGTACGCGGCTCGATGTGACAAAGCTCATGGAACTCTTGCGCGCACGTCCCGGCGTCAGCGTGTCTCTCGCTTATCATTACTTCGCGCTACGAATCGCAAATGAAATCGAACCATTCCATTATCGTCTCAAAGATGACGAAGTGATTGTCCATGACGTCATCAACGGCGGCACGACGGTGCTGCTGCCTAGCGAAACTTTCACCTACGCGTATTTCAACTATCAGGAAGACTTCAACCAGTTTGTAATTGATGCGGCAGAGGCAATAAGCAAGGTGCGCGCAGAGGGCGCGTTGAAACCGACAATGCGTTACGACTTGATTTACTTCACGACTCTGCCCTGGATTTCATTTACGAGCTTTGCGCACGCGCGCACTCCGGGACGCGGCGAATCAATTCCGAGAATTGCTTTTGGAAAGTTCTTCGAGGAGAACGGCCGTACGCTGCTACCGATTTCAGTCGAGGTTCATCACGCATTAATGGATGGATTGCATGTTGGTCGCTTCATCACGCGAATGGAAGAAGAACTATCGCATCCTGAAAATTATGTTGGGAATAAATAATTGACAGACCGGCAACTCGTTAATAAGATTCGCACGTTCCGAATCTCTCCACGCTTGCTCCAGGTATTGAATGTTTTGGCTATCACGGAATACCCGACTTAACACGTCCGCAGACTAGGAGGAACCATGCAGAAAAAATTGTTCCGTTCCTTTGCCCGACTAATCAAAGGAACTGCTGTTAATGCGTTTGTTCTGCTCGCAGTAGCTTCGGTAGTCTTCGCTCAAACTCAAAGCACCACCGGAACGATTCAAGGCGCCGTGACAGATGCCAATGGCGCGAACGTGCCGGGAGCAAACGTCGAAATCAAGAACCTCGACACGAATGTGTCGACGACGTTGACGACCGATGAAAACGGGCGCTTCGTTGCGCTCGCGCTCAGGCCGGGCAACTATTCAGTCACGGTTTCAAAACAGGGATTTGCGACTATCGTTGTCGAGAAAACCGAGCTGACAGTTGGCCAGGCTCTCAACCTGCCGCTGGCAATGAAAGTTTCCGGCGTGGAAGAACGCGTCACCGTCAACGTGACGCCGACGGTCGATACGGTCAAGACAGAAGCAAGCACCACGATCAATGAAAAGTCGGTGAACACGACGCCGATCCTTGGTCGAAAATTCGAAGACCTGCTGACGCTGACGCCGGGAGTAAGCGTCGTCCAAGGACCTGATGGAGACGAAATCAACTTTGCCGGACAGCGCGGTATCTTTAACAACGTCACTTTCGATGGCGGCGACTACAACAATGGATTCTTCGGCGAGCAGCTCGGCGGGCAGCGCGCGGCGATCGATATTCCGCTCGATGCGGTGAAAGAGTTTCAGGTTGTAGCGACCGGAGCGACCGCCGAGTTCGGCCGCACCGCTGGTGGGATCATCAACGTGATTTCAAAATCGGGAACGAACGATGTTCACGGCAGTCTCTTTTATTTTCAACGGCTTGAAGCGCTGACCGCGCACACGTCGGACGGAAAACCTCTGAAAGGTTTTCGCCGCGAGCAATTTGGCGGCGCGGCCGGCGGCCCGATCAAGAAAGACCACGCGTTCTACTTCTTCTCGTTCGAAGGCGTGCGCGAAAAACTTCGACGCGATAATTTGAGCGCGCCGATTGGTACGCCGTGTGGCGTGACCACGCCGACGATTACCGCAAACGAAGCGCTGATTAACGGCAGCGATGATTGTGCACGGCTGGCGCTGATCAATTTTTTCAAAACCAACCGAAATCAGGACGAGGGCCTGCCGGTGCGGCACCAGATCAATAACAATGCGTTTCTGGCGAAGGTTGATTGGGACGTTACGCGCTCGAACAAATTAGGCATCTCGTACAACTTCGACTATTCGAAGAACACAAACCAAACCTTCGATGTTGCGACTTATGGGAATTCGGCGAACGGAATCGAAGGTCCTTCCAAGATCAATAACTTCAACCTGAATTTGTTCAGCACAATTTCCAGCGACAAAGTGAACGAAGCACACTTTTCGTACACGCGCGAAGTCAGGCCGCGCAGTGCCGTTACGTCGAATGTTCCGGCCGACACTGCGATGGGCTTTGCGACTACGTTCCGATTCGGCAATCCATTCTTTCTGCAACCGACCGTTGACGAACTGCTTTGGCGGACGGATGCGAAGGACAGTTTCTCGATCATCGCCGGCAATCACAACGTGAAGTTCGGCGGCGAGTGGCTGCACACTTTGAACGATCAAGTGTTCCGCGGTTTCTTCACCGGCCGATACATTTTCGACAGCGTGGCGGGCTTTCTGCGCTACGCTTCGCCGGCCGCCGCCGGTGGGTTCGGGCCGCGCACTTTGGAATGCCAGGCCGCATCCGGCGCGATCACCTGGGTGACTTCGCCGACAGCATGCCCCGCGGGATCGAACGTGGTTGGGCCGCTGCTGCTCTATCTACAGGATGGCACACCGACTGGAATCGCAGGCGTTCCGCCGCCGGGAAAATCCACGATCACCAATCAAGACTACGCACTGTTTGCCCAGGACAAGTGGATGATCCGATCGAACTTCACTTTGAACTATGGCCTGCGTTGGGAAGCGCAGATTTTTCCCAATCCGGTGATTCCGCCTTCGCGAACTGCTTATGGGCCATTCCTGACTGATCCGCGATTTCCTTCTGACGGCACATTGCACAGTCCGAAAAAAGAATTCCAGCCGCGCCTCGGTTTCGCATGGGACGTGTCGAAGAACGGCAAGTCCGTACTCCGCGCGAGCTACGGAATTTTCTACGGCCGGCAGAACATGCTTTCGCAGGTCGGATCAATCACGACGAACGGCGCGCAGCAATTCGGAGTGACCTGCGCGACAACTTTTGCGTTCACGTGCTTTGGTGCTTCGACGGCGCCGCCGACCTGGCCCAACGTCGTGCCGTCGACGCCAACGGGAACGATTCCATTCGGCGCCAGCGTGCGCGTATTCAGCAAGAATTACGAAAATCCCCGCATCTACACCGCGAACGCGCAGTTCGAACAGGAAGTGGCTAAGGACGTCTCGCTTTACTTTGATTTCACGCACTCGCAGGGAGTTCACCTGACGCGCTTTCTTAACTACGCGCGTTTTGGTTTCTTCCCGACTCTGGGCGACATTTTCACCGCGTCATCAGTCGGGAAGTCTCTCTACAACGGATTCACTGTCGGCATGCGCAAGCGCTTCAGCAAGCGTTATCAGTTTGAGTGGAACTACGTACTGTCGAAAGACAAAGACGACGATTCAAACGAGCGCGATCCGTTTACCGACCGGGCTTTCAATATCCAGAATCTGCAGTTGGACTATGCGCTGTCTGATCGAGACATCCGCCACAAGTTCAACTTCTATTCGTTTGTGCAGATGGGTTGGGGCTTCGAAGGAAACTTCCGCGTGCAGGCACGCAGCGCGCAGCCAATCACACCGGCGACGCGTACGGCAACGAACCGCAACACGCTGCGAAAAGACAACGATTACTTTTCATTCGATTGGCGCATTCAGCGGCCAATCAAATTCGGCGAGCATTACGAGCTGATTCCAATCCTCGAAATGTTCAATAGCTTCAATAACGCTAACAACGTGAATCCGCTTTCGACGCCGGGCCTGTTCAACTTCGACGGGTTCCTGCGGCAGGGAGTTGGCGATCCAAGACAGTTGCAGTTCGCTGTGAAGTTCGCGTTCTGACGTAGCACAGACTTCGGTTTATGGTTCGCATGAATGATCGAGGGCGCGGAGAGTTTCTTCGCGCCTTCTTATGTTCAAGTGAGTAAGGCGACTATTCGGATCGTTCGTCGAAATGAAGCACGAGGTCTGCGATCGAATCGAGAAAAATGTCAGGACCTGCCTCGATCACTCGGGCGCTACACGGATAGTTACTGCGCACGCCGATGGTTAAGAGGTTGGCGTGCTTTCCCATCAAAATGTCTTCGGGTGCGTCGCCAACGTAAGCAGTTTCCTCAGGTAAACAGCCTAAACGTACGAGCGCAATCTCCAGACCTTCGGGGTGCGGTTTCTGGTTCGCGATGTGTTCCGCGCAGATGACTACCTCGAAAATTTCAGGCAGCGAAGCTTCTTCGATTTCCTGACTCACGCGATCTTCGTTGCCACTGGTCACCACGCCCAGGCGATAGTCGCGGCGACGAAGTTCCATCAGAACGTCGCCGGCGCCTTCCACCAACTCAGCCGTCTGTGCTCCGTAATGCCGGCGCCACAACTCGTCCGCTTTCTCCCATTTTTCTTTTGGCAGACCCAGCGCTTCATAAACGGCGTACCAGTTGGGCGAGTAGTTGGCTTCGTAAGCCTCTTTTGAAAAAGCGCAATTCATTTCCGCAAAGGCTTTTTCATAAGCCGCCAGCCCGAGGTGAGCTGAATCGACGAGCGTGCCGTCCCAATCAAACAAGAGCGTGGTGATTGAAGCAAGAGATTTCGACATGATGTTTTATGATTCGCTATGCTACGCGCCGCGATACAGCTCGTCGATTAGTTTCCCGTATTTTTGATCGATGACCGGCCGTTTCACTTTCAGCGTCGGCGTCATTTCGCCATCTTCGATCGAGAATTCGTCTACCAGCAGTACGATCCGTCTCACCCTTTCGTAATCTGCGAGGTGAGCCGTGATCGCCGTAACGTCCTTCTGGACGACCTTGATTGCCGCGGGAAGTCGGCTCAATTCGGCGTGCGTGCCTGAAGCTTCTTCGCCGGCGGCACGCAGCGCCCCTCTTAAAGATTCCCAGTCGGGAACGATTAGGGCGGCTGGATATTTCCGGCTCGAACCGACGACGACGACCTGACTAACGAACTCACTCTGTTTCAGCAAACTTTCGATTTGTTGTGGCGCGATGTACTTGCCGTTCGATAGCTTGAAAAGATCTTTCTTGCGATCGGTGATGAACAGGTGGCCAGCCTCATCGATGTGCCCAACGTCGCCGGTGGCGAGCCAGCCGTCGTCCTGCATGATGGCCGCGGTGGCCTCGGGTTGGCGATAGTAGCCGCGCATGACACATCCGCCGCGGATTAGGATTTCGCCATCGGCCGCAAGTTTCACTTCTATATTTGCAAAGGGCTTTCCGATCGAGCCGACGCAATTGTCTTCCGGCCGATTCGCGGAGACGATGCAGGTTTCAGTCATCCCATAGCCCTGCAGAATCTTGATGCCCGCGCCCAGAAATGAATAGGACAATGTCGGCGAAAGCGGGGCGCCGCCGGAAACAAAATAGCGTAAGCGGCCGCCGATGCCTTCGCGCCATTTCGTGAAGACCAATCGATCGGCGATCGCATGTTTCGCGCGCAAACTGATTGGCACGCGCTGCTTCTTGTCTTCCATCTCCGCAACCCGTTGGCCTACCGCGAGCGAGCTGGCGAAAATCTTGCTCTTCAGTCCGCCCGCGGACATCCCCTTTTTAACGATGCGGTGATAGACCTTCTCGAACAGACGCGGCACCGCCGTCATGATCGTGGGACGAACTTCGCGCAAGTATTCGCCGACGTGATCGAACGACGCGGCATAATTCACCGCGACGCCCATGTAACAAAAAACGTAGAACACGGTGCGCTCGAAAATGTGCGACAGCGGCAGCACGGAAAGTGAAACATCCGCGGAAGAGATCGGAAGTCCATCGGTAATCGAGCGCACGTCGGAAATAAAATTATCGTGCGTCAACATCACACCCTTCGGCTCGCCGGTCGTTCCGGACGTGTAAATGATCGTTGCGAGATCGTCCGCCCGCCCGCGCGCGATCATCCGATCGAAGGCGGTTGGTTGTTCGCGATCGATTTCCGCCCCACGCGCTTCAATTCTCTCCAGACTGCTTGACTCCGCAGTTGCGTCTGCGCTGTCAGAATCGAACACGATCACGTGCTCGAGGTGATCGATGCTTTCGAACCCTTTGCGTGCGTGTTTCAGTATTCGACCACCCGACACCATCAACGCCTGGGTGCCGGAATCTCTCAAAATGAATTCGATTTGATCGATTGATTGTGTTGTGTATAGCGGAACTACGACTGCGCCGACGCTGAGAATCGCCAGATCCGCAATCGACCATTCCGGCCGATTTTCGGAGATCAAAGCGACGCGTTCCTGCGATCGAATTCCCAAATCGGCCAGCCCGAGCGCGATGTGTCGTACGCGCCGAATGAATTCTTCGGCAGAAATGTGAACCCATTCATCGCCGCGCTTTTCGCTTACCGTATCAGGTTTGTTGTGACGCGCGATGGCTTGCAGGCAGACAGCGGGCAACGTCGCGGGGGCGGTCAGATTTTCGTTGTCGGGTGAGACAGTTGCGGCTGCGGCCGAAGACACCTTTGAAAAAATCTCCTTAGATTGACCTGTGCGGTTTCGCCCGGTCTAAGGGAAGAGCGAGAGCAAGACTACATTGTCTGTAGTGAAAGATACAACCAATTGCTTAGATTTTGGGGATGAAAGCCAGTTTAGCGCGCGGTTGATTCTACAAAGACCGGAGTCACCGCCGCAGTCTCGGTATCGTCTTGATCAATTGAGTGACGATGCTTGCGTCTTCGCTTGCGGCGCCGGCCACCGCCGCTCTCGTCGACGCGATGATCGAGTGTTGCCATAGCGGCGAAGATCAGAAACAGTAGCGCGTTTGAGGTTGTGTGCAAGGTGAAATCGAACGCGCTATGCACGAGCACCGCAAAGCAGCCGGCGAGCGCGCCTGTGGCGACGCCGCGTCGGAATTTGTCGTCGGTGTTGCGACGCATGAATGCTTTGCGGAAGAGGAGGGCAAGAAAACTCAGCCCGAGAATCGCTCCGATGATTCCACCGTCAGCGAGCGTTTGCAGATAGTCATTGTGGGCCTGTTCAAGCCGGTACGCTCCATTGCGCGTGTCGAATCTTGTATAGATGACGCCGAGCGAACCCAGGCCGGAGCCGAGAATCGGGTTGGTCTTGATCACATCCAGCGTGACACTCCAGTAATGTGAACGACCTGTCGTCGGATCGGCCGCGTTCGTCGTTCCCAGCAGACGATTGAAAACATCTGCGCCTCCGAACGCCACGGCGCCCACGATCAAAACTACGACTAATCCAAACGTGAGGCCGGCCCGGATTAGAATCGCGCGAATTCGTTTACCCTTTTCTTCGTGCTCGCGTAGTCCGAATCCGGCAATCACCACCAGAAACAAAATCTCCGCCGCCAGGCTGATGATGCCGCCGCGCGAATTAGTCATTATCAACGCGACGCCCATCAGCATCGCCGCAAACGCGTACAAAGGACGCTTGTACGTTTCGATCGAGCCGGAAAACAGAAGTCCCAGCGGGAGCGCGAGAGTCATTTCCATGTAGCCGGCAAAATGGTGCCGGTTGATGAATGGGCCAAAGGCAGTGCTTTGCGTCAACTGACGGAACCAATAAACCTTGGTGCCGTCGCTGGTGAATGATTGCGTCAAACCGAACATGGCCAACGCAAACCCAAAGATGATGATCGTTCGAGTCAGCGTGCGCAGACGACGTGGCGTGTCGATGAAGATCAAAGTCGCTGCGAAATAAATGAAGAGCGACGTGACCTGGATGAGCACCAGCCGCGTGGCGTACGAATCAAGGGAAAGACTCCGCGACAAAGTCAGCGGTAATCCCGCGTTGTCCGCGGCCGAACGCAAAGGCAGCAGCTGAACCAATCCAAGCAGAATCATTCCAATCAGCGGTAACTGGAGCAGATTCTTGCTGAGTCGCACTGAGCGGAGCACCAATCCATCGAGGCACCACAGACAAACCATTCCCGCTGCGGTGGCGGCGAACACGGCGAGGGCCCAGTAATGAACCGTGCCGTAGGCCATCGTCGTCAGCACGATCATGACGCAGATCGTCAGCACCGCCAGTCGACTGGCGAGCGTGTGCCGCAGCTTTGTTGTTTCGCGTGCGGTCGCCTTACTTATTTCCACCGCCGCTGTTTCGGCTTGCAGGGCTGGGACCGCTGACGCGTTGTATATCGAAGTCGTCATAATAAACAATGCCAAAAATTGGACAGATAGGTTGTCCTTCACACCCGGTGCGGAAGATCCCGATCACGACGCCGTCGCTATTCGGTTTTGATCTGAACGTGAACGTGACCAGTTGCCAATCATTCGTTCCGGATAGCGCGGGTTGAGATGTCCCGAGCCATTCGTTACCGGTGGCATCGGTTATGACAACCACCGGCGTGCTGGCGCTGACCAACCTTTCAGAGCGCGTATAAAACTGAATTTTATAAGTGGTGTCAGGATCGACAATGATCTTTTGCGATATAGGAATCTTTTCGAGCTTATTTGGCGCCGAGAATGTTATGCGCAACGAGCCGTTGTCGCTGTGCCCGCGCGAGTCAACTGAAATTTGCGCTTGGGGACGAGAATTAATCAACCAGTGAAACGGTTTCGGATCAAGATTCGGAACTGGCTGCTCGAAACCACCATTCCAAATTTGCTCGGGCTTCGGAAGCTGAGAAGTATCCGGCTCAAATTCCTGCATCACCTTAAGTGCGGCTTTAAATTGTCTGCCTTCGATCAGCGACGTGATCAGTTGATCCGTTAGCGCAACCTGAGCTTTGCGATCTTCAGGGCTGAGCGTGCGTAACACGCTTGACGCCGCTTCAAACTTATTAAGGTTGATTAGATAAATTGACAATTGCATGCGCACCGCGGGCTGCCGCAGAACTTTCAATATCTCATTCATGTCGCCGTCGAAGACCTGCCACGCCAGGCCGAACACCGGTGGCCGCATCGATTCATCCGCATCAGCCGCTTTCGATAACTGAGCGAACGCTTCGTCGATTCGCCCTTCGCGCAATAGCACGTTGCCATACTGCCAAAGCGGATGAGAATAATTTGGCGCTAACTCAACCGCGCGGCGCGACGCCTTTTCACCGGCTTGACGATCCCCGGAAGCTTCCAGCGCTTTCCCGAGTTCCATCCAATATCGGTAGTCGTAGGGCGAAGCCTTGACCGCCAGTTGATACTCCTGAACCGCGACCGCGAGATTTTCAGCGTTGAAATTCTTATCTTCAAACGATGCCAACCGCCAATGGGTCAGAGGATCGTCGGGCGCCCAGCGGACCGCTACCTGGGCCATCTCAACGCCGCCTTGATCAGGCGTGGGCGCGTACTCAGCGACGACGTTGCCCACGTACCAACGGCCCGCGAACCACGCGAAAAGGATGGCCAACAACGCCGGCAGCAACAGTAACCAGCGGGTGACCGGAGGCCTAAAATTAATTGTAATTACGGATTTGGATCGCGGCACGATGTAGAAAGATGAGGACTACAAATCTCCATTCGCTGAAATCTGTCCGATTGATTTCAGAGGATTTTCTGATATGGCTTCGATTCTGATCGACAGTCGCTTCAATTCGATATTGCGCTCGTCGCATAAGCTCAGAATTTCCGCAATACGTTCTTCCGAGATGCGGGGTGTAGAAATCAGAACCTGCTCGATTGCCTGATCGGTCACGATTTTAGCGAATAATCCGTTTCCACCAAAGACACGAAAGCCATGGATCAGCTTCCCGTGTTTGTTCTTGTCATCGTCCATGAAACCGATCGGCGCATAACGCAGCTCGCGATTATTCAGCAGCTCGCGCAACAAAAGTTCGCCCGCATCGCCTGCGCCATAAATCAGCACGCGCTTTCCCTTGTCGGCACTTTTCCCGGCGGGAAGTACCTGGCGGAAGAATCGAAAGGCGATGCGACTGCCGGCGAGCAGAAGCAACATTACCAGAGCATCGATCAAAAAGACCGCGCGCGAAAACCCCTGAAACCGAAACTTGAACAGCACGATGATCATGCTAAGCAGCGAGCCGGCCGCGACCGCCTTCGCGAAGGTCATCAGATCATCCATGCTCGTGTACCGCCAAATGCCGCGATACACGCCCAGCACCAAGAAGGCCGCGAGTCGCACGACAACCAGCACCGGCAATGTGCGCAGGAAGAGTTTCCAGGCAGGACTGTTTGAGAAAGGCTCGAACTTGATCGCGTAAGCCGACCAGTAGGCTAGGACAATCAGAACGATATCCAACAGGACTTCGAAAATGCGTCGCTTGTAAGAGAAATCAATCAGGAAGGCGTAGAGAGGTTTGTCGCGCGCGGCGCGGACCTCTTCTTCTTCGTCGTAACCTTTGACACCGGCGAGATAAACGCCGAGCAGCGTCAAACCCAACGTAAAGATCACGAGCAGAGCGATGCTGACATCGGGTTTTAGCTGACGCACGCTGACGGCCAACAATCCTGAGACCGCGGCCAGGCCGTACAGCATCAGCACGGCGCGCTTCTCTGATAGTCCGAGCGCTACCAATCGATGGGACGTGTGATCGCGGCCGCCCTGGGACGCAGCTCGCCCGGACAGCTTGCGCAGGATCGTGACGAACGTCGTATCGAATATCGGAATAAACAAAACCAGAATCGGCACCGCGAGCACGGGGACAAAACTTCGCGAGCGCCCGCCCGCGACATTTATCAACGCTGAGGCGGCCAGGAAGAATCCGATGAACATCGATCCACTGTCGCCCATGAAGATCGATGCGGGGTTCGAGTTGTAAATCAGAAATCCCAGCAACGCGGCCGTGAACACCGCCAACATCAAGGCGTCCGTCGGTTGATTCGAGGTAATGAAGTTAAGCGTGAGAAAGCCTGACGCGATCGCCGCAATTCCCGTCGCGAGGCCGTCCATGTTATCCAGGAGGTTGACCGCATTCGTGATTCCGATCAGCCAGAAGATCGTGATCACCATGTTCGCCGGCAGCGATCGCGTCCATGGCAAAACCAATCCGTAGTTGACTACGATCGCCGCGCCGATAATTTGTCCAATCAGTTTCTGGTAAGGCTTGATGTGCAGCCAATCGTCGACCAAACCAACGAGAAAGAGAAACGAAGCAGAACCGACAACGACCCAACCTTGGCCCGTATGCGGAACTAAGGCGAGGTAAGTTGCGACGACCGCCAGCCACATCGCTACGCCGCCCATCATGGCGGTCGGCTTTTTGTGCCAGCGATCGATTTTCGGTTTGGCAACGAATCCCAAACGCCGCGCGAGCATGCGCACGAGCGGCGTCAGCGCCACCGCAAGGGCAAACGACACTAGCGGCGGAATTAAGGTGACAGCCTTGATTGGGATCATTGAACTACGCCTGGCGTGATGAAAAAGCTATTCGATTAAGACGCTAAAGGCAAGCGGGTGACTCCGGCTGAGAGAGATCTACGTCACCGATCGAGTCAGAATCGCTAAATCGCAAGTCCGATTCCACTTCAGCAACTCTTCATGTCTTCAGCTGATTTGGAAAGCTGTGGTCTCAGCCTTTTACTCATTGCCGACGACGTTCGCCGTTGCACCTCACCGTACCGATATGGATTGCCAGTAGCCCCGCGTCATCATAATGCTTCAAGCATAAAGTGCCATTTATACTAAATACAGAAGCTTACGGGCGTAGCAAGAAAAATCGCTTGTGCTCCAAACTGCAAGTCGTATATATTTCGTTGTGCCCGCCTTGCGGCGGTTTCGAACCAACGGGGGTTTCGGGCGATAGCTCCCCGGTAACATTGACAGAGACAAGTGTTTCCGATACGCTCCGCCCCATTCTTTGAAAGGAACTGGTGCCGAACTGCTGTTCTCACGACATCAGTGAGCCACTCAGCACCAGCTTCAGGTTCGCTGGTTCTCCTAAAGGACCTGCCGCCCACTAATGAATTATTCAGGCAGATCAAGGGCTGCCCGTCTGGCGTCACGCTACTCGCGTGTTCGCATTCCTATAGTCTCATCTCCACCACAGATTACTAGACGAACAAGCCGGATTTCCACACGGTCTGCGAATCTCTCGTGATGATAAGGAAAAAACCCGAAGATGAACCTCACGATTAGTAAGTCTGGTCTCACCATTCCAACCAAAATTAAACAGCACTCTCAAGAAACCAAGTGGGGCAAGGTCACGCTGCGTAGGGAGGCTCGCATCTTGTCAATAGCCATAGGATTCTTGCTTGCTTTAGGCTTGCTGGTCGCTCCTGACTTGGCGTTTGGCCAGCAGTCACCTTCCGTGCGGAACACTCCGCGAGCCACGCCTGATGCGGATACCATTAACGGGACGGCGAGCCCGGTCGAATTTTTCCAACTCGTTTCTCAGCCAGCCGTGGCGATTGACGGCTCATTGCGAACATCGCAAGCGTCGTTACAATGCGTCAAGCAGACGGTCGAAGGCGCACCGAAGTACCGAATTGCTCGGACCGAGCGGACGGTTTCCGGTCCGCCCACCTTGATAGTTTATATGAGCATTGACCCTCATTACTTCAACCAGCAAGACATGACGCTATTGGCGCGTCAACTCAATCAGGATTTCTGCAAAGAACCAAGACTATCCGTTCTCATATTCAGTGATTTCCGTGCCGCCCAATCCTTGGTTTTCAGTATTGAGCGCCCACCGACCTATCAAAGAGATTACGCGGCACTACGTGGGGGATATAATCTGGATCGAGCTACTGGCCAGGAGTACGTAAGCTTCTCGCTCGACGCGAAGAAGCCTCATGATGAAATTCGGATCGTATTGGGAAGTAGTCAACCCGAAGCCTTGGCCGGCCCCATGTCCCCAAACACTGGATTCGATAGAAACCCTAGTAAGACCTTCGCCACAGAAGAGATGCGTCCAGCTTTATTGCTGGTTTCGTCCTCAACTGGGCCGAAAGAATACCGTTACCGAGTTCGTGGACGTGTGGTCGATCAAAATGGACAACCTGTTGCACATGCTATTGTCGTAGTTGATGCGGGGCTACCTAAGACGTGGGAGGACTTTACGTATTCTGTTGAGTCAGATGAGAACGGCAGGTTTCTATTTCAAGAACCTGAGGCGACGACCGATCCACACCTGACTAGGCTGCTGTACGTGACTGGGCCCGTGCCGCAGAAATCGCATAGCCCAATCATGCCACCGTTTAACCGAATTCCGCGATTAACTGAAAGCAGATTTGCCAGCCGGCCAATTAGGATCAAGAAAAACGGCGAAGTAAACGTGGGCGACGTGTCTATTCAAGTTAGCTACCGAGTGGTTGATCTTCATCTCCAAGACGTCAATGGTCACCCGCTAATAACGAATGAGAAAGGCTGGAAATATGTTTGGCTGCGAATACGAAATCAGCAGCACAAGATTGTGACCTACGGCAGTTTTTCTGAGAGTGATATTGAGAACTCCGTGAGTCTGGTAAACTCCAGCGCCAGAATTGCCTTACCCGAAGGTACGTGGGTCATAGAAGCTTCGCTGAGGGAAGACAAAGGCCCCTGGCTTACCTCCGCTACGCCCATTCATATCGATCGTTCAAACAAAGAGATTGATCTGACGTTAAGACAGGCTCAACGCTCATCGAGAGGACCCATACTGAAGCGTCCAGAACAAGAATCCAAAATTCGCATCCCTTAGCTGCCCAGCAAGATCTGTTCACTCGGTTAGTGGCCGTCGAAGATTTCTTTCCCACAGATTGTCTTGATTATGGCAGTATTCTTTTCGCTCTGTCCTTCGGGTGTTCCAGGGCCATCATTCTTAATCAGAAAATCATTACCAGCAGAGTTCTTAATGTTGTGCGCAAGCTCATGCAGGATCGCAGCTATCTGAGCTTGCGGCCTGCCTGGAGGATAGCCTGCGATCATTCCCTTTCCTTGCATGAAAAAAGGGCCATCGGTGTAGACAGTAAAGGATCCTGGCGTACGATAGGGGCCATTAGGAATTGTATTTACGCCTTCCGGATAATACTGGGCAATTCCGGTATAAGTGCCACCCGGTCCATTAGGTGACGGGATCGGTGTTTGAACCTTTTTCCTCATAGCTGCCAGGGCTTCGAGTGCATGCGGGCCAAAGAACTCGGCGCATTTGCTCTTTCCTTCGAGGATCTTTTGCACCCTGTCAAACGTGTGCTCGACAGCGTCGCGAAATGTATTGCCCGCCCCTCCGTTAGATGAGTCGCTCTCATAAAACTCGCTATCATCTGGCCTTACAGTAACGAACCAGGCATGTGCTCCCAACTGACCACTGCCAAGCAAGACTGAGCCGTTGCCGGGAACCCACCGGCCGGAAGCATCAGTATTCTGCGCGATCAGTTCGCTGGTAAGCGGGAAAGTATGTGTGTCGTGTGTAATGCTGAACGGCATGCTGCTCGCCGCGACCCAGGCGCTGCCGGTCCATTGACTGAATACCGCCTTACCATTGATCGTGCCGGTAGACGAGTAAAGGACACGAACTGCCTCGCCGGCATAAGCAGCAGAATTTTGCCATGCGATCGCGTCGCTACACGTCGTACTCGACCCATTGACGGTGCATCCGGAACTCAGATTAAACATGTCACTCCATCTGGCATCCATGATCCCGCCGAGGTGTCCCGCGCCGATGTCACCGTCGCCTTCATTGGGCGGCGCACTCGATGGTGCATTCAATGAAACATCAGCGCCCAACGGATCGAGTTCTGTCCGCGTGGTTGCCGAATTGTAAGAGTTGACCGTGTACTGGGCGGTGCCTGCCGGAGTCTTGTGTTTCCAGTTCACTATGCCGCTTGACTGATTCGCCAATTCAGCGCCGTCAGGCGAATAGACATAGCCGACATTCTTTGCGCCGCTGCCGTCAAGCTCTTCGACGATCGCGTTGCCCAGCACACTGGAACGCAGATAGTAGGTGTTTGTCGATGAACCCGCTTGCGTGCTTACTTCTTTGGCCATTGCACCATCGGCATCGTAATTGAACGCCTGACTGATGCTGACGTAACTGCCGTTGAAGGCCAGTTGCTGTCCGGTCATCGAAGCTTGCAACCCGACCGCGTCGTAAGCATTTGTGCGAGTATCGATGCTGGTATTTCTCCCGTCGGCATCGTAGCCCCAGCCCGCACGGCGATTATTTGAATAGGAGGCCGTGTCGGTATCGCTGAAGTCACCCCAGCTATCGCTCGCACGTCCATTCAAGTTGCTGAACGCGTCATAGCCAAAAGTTTCGTGATAAGGAATACCACCATACTGAATTCCGTTCACCAGCGCGCCACTCTTTGCTTCCGTCAGTCTTCCGGCATGATCGTATGAGTACGAGCGATCGAAGTTTGCGTCGCTGGTGTTGTGGACAACACTGATCCGACCATCGTCGTAGTAATCGTAGCTCTGACTGACCAGGTTGCCGCTGATCTGGAAGCTGGCGGGTTGCAGCTTCGCGTTGTAGCCCAACGAAGATACATAGCCTTTGCCATCCGTCATCGACTTCATTCCACCCCAGGCCCGGTACTGCAAGTTCGAAGCGTAATTCGACACGCCCGCATACAGACTATCCGCGCCCGTGACGCTGCTCACTCTACCGTTGGAATCGTAACCATAATTGATCGTCATGTTGGTCGCGTCGGTAATCTTCTTCAACTCGCCCGCTAGGTTGTAATCGTAGCTGAGCGTGAAGGCGCCGACGCTGGTGAAGGTGCGCGTCTCGCTCGTCATCTGTGAAAGCTGATTGTAGCTGTAACTCTTTGTGCCGAGACCATCCGTCATCGAAGTTCTATTTCCGACCGTGTCATAGGCAAACGCGACGTTCGCTGTCGGAGTGATACCGGCAGGTGCGGTGTAGTCAATCTCATTCACCAAGTGCCGGTTGTTGTTGTAGATGTAACTCGCGTTCGCCCCTCGTGCATCGGTGACTGACTGGATCGTGTCGTCCGAGTTGTAAGTGTAGACAGTGGCTGTCCCAGAGTTCTGTTCGGGGGCATGCTTCGATTGCAGACGGCCATAGCCGTCGTAAGACATGGTCGCCTTCTGACAACTGCCGTCAGGACACGAAGCTTCCGCGTTTGTTGACGAAGCGTCGCTCGACGCTGCTCCTGAATACTGGTTAGCGACTCTTACCTGGTCGCGCGCATTGAGAACCTTGACTGTCGTCGCGTAGACGGTCCCGTCCCAATTAAGCACTTCAGTTTTCCATTGCCGGCCCAGCACATCGGAATAAACCTTCTGTTGTCTGCCGACTTCGTCAGCGAGCGTCACGACTTCACCACCCGCGCAACCGCAACCGGCATAACTCGCATATTTCGGCGTGCCGTCGGTGTTGGTGGTGACTAGTGGTCTTCCTTTCCAATCGTAACTCTGCTGCGTGAAGATCCATCCGGACGCATCGTCGCCGGTTGGTAACCAGCCGCCGGTGATCTCGGCTGGATTTGATTGCTTAGCCACTCTTCCCATGACGTCGTAAAGCGAATACACGGCCGCGTATCCGCCGGCACTGCCCGGATGATAACTCGCCGAGGCAAACGTGCGTCCTGCTCCATCGAAGACCTCGATGGCATAGGAATCATCGGCAACATTGTTGACGCTGCTGTAGCTCTGGCGGTAATTCGCTCCGTAGACATACCTGATGTATGCGCCGGTGTTCGCGGTGGTCACTTGCTGAAGCCGCGCCGCTGCATCGTAAGTGAACGTCTGAACAATTCCATTCGCCTGGTTCTGTGGCGGTGGTCCCTGCACTCGCGTCTTCGCGCCAAAGTCGAAGTTGTATTGAATAGTTGAGTAGTTGTTTGGAGCCGTCGAGGCGTTCCAGTCCGCATCCTTAATTACCGTGGGATAAGAGAAAGTTCCTCTGCCGTTGTTGCCGTCGGAAAAAGAATCTGCATAGCCGATCGAAGTCGTATGTCCGGCCGCATCTGTGGCCGAGAGCACGTTGCCCGCTGCGTCATAACTGACGTAGTTGGTCAAGGCTTTGCTGCTGTTGTTGATGTCGGTGACGTCCCAACGGGCGGCGGCTGTCAGATTGCCGCGCGCCGTGAACGTGTTATCAAAGGATTGATCGTGTCCGGGCGCCGTCGTCGCTTGCGTCGAGAGCCGCGCCGGATCGTCATAGCCGTAAGTGGTCTTTGCCTGCCATTGGCCCGCGACCGGATCATAAAGTTGTCGCGCGGACACTAAACCGATGATCCGGCGATCAAGATAAGCCTGATTCAGGTTGTAATCCGTGTAGGTGCGGCGAATTTCTGTGGTTCCATTGGCCGCGTATTCGCTGACGAAATACGGCAGACCATATTGCGCGTAAGCGGCCACGCTGTAATCAATCGTGGTTCGTCGATGATTGCTGCCGTCCGAGACGTTCGTTTCAATCACACGCGGATTGGTTTGATAACTAACTGAGGTGTTTTCCTGCGTGTACGCAGTCGAGGTCGTCTTCTGCACCGTGGTGCCGGTCAGAATCTGTGTCGAAGTAACCAGTCCGCGTTGCCAGAGTGGAGAGCTGCCAGTACCACCATAGAACTCTTTGTAAGTGGTTCCGTCAGGCGCGGTTGTTTGATGCGAGCCGTCGCCGTTGTCGCTGAACTGAGTGATAACTTCATGCGCAACATAATTAATATCGCTCCAATTCTCAGCCCACACGCGCGCCTGATAAATGCGCGGGCAGTCGCTCGTGCCCTGATAATCATAAGCCGTGTAAGACCGCTGTACGTTGTCGGAGGTGTAGCGCCGAATCAGGTTGACTTGCCCCGCGCCGGTGTATTCAAAGTTATAGCGCGAGCCGTCATCCAGGCCGACCTGCGTCAACGCGGGAATGACTTCGCCGCTACTGATGCCGACCACCTGACTGCTGGAGCTCGGCTGCATGGTGACTGTGCCCCAGCCAAACGTCGCCCAGGTGTGCGATTGCCCGGCCCACGATTGCGTGATCGATATCAGATTGGCGTTGTTGTCGTAATTGAAAGTGACGACGCGGCCGAGCGTGTCCGTAATCGTCTGCATGTCTCCGCGCCAGTCGTTATTGACAGTGATGATGTTGCCGTTGCGGTCTTCTATCTGCGTGAGGCTCCAGCCGGTCAGAAACCTCGCATAACTCATCTGCGTGCCGTCAGTCGCACGCACCAGCAGACTGCCACCGTTATCGATCAGCTGAAGGTAAGAAGAATCGCCCGCTTCGTAGACGTTCGAAGTACCCACTTGTCTCAACTCAACGTGACGGCCGGCCGCGGTGAGGACGTAAACATTGCGCCCCGTCTGTGCATCGAACTTGCGAAACTGCACCGTGGGAAAACCAATCGTGAATCCGGGACTGAGCGATTCGTTATCCTGATCGAAGTAGACGTAGGGCCCTGAACGCGTCCAGGCCAATGATGAATAAGAAAGGCTCAGACCAAAGTCCAAACCACCGCGTCCGGGCAAAGAAATAAGCGGCACGCTCCATTCACAGTCGCGCGCTTCAATCTGGTTGCCCGATTGATTGAAAGGATTTACCTGCGCCGTCGCCAGCGAAGCCGCATTGCTCGAGGCGGCGCCCGTAGCTGCCAGGTTCGCCTCGATACCCTGGAACTCAGCTGATTCTTCAAAGCCCTGCCGCACCGCCTCGCGCCCGTAGGTGTTACACCTGTCAGTCCAAAAATTCCAGCCCTCCGTATCCGGATCGCGCAGCAGGTACGTTTTGTATAGGTCGTAGACGTAATCGTGATTGCTACGATTGCGAGCGCCATATTCGGCCGACTCGAAGACAGTCATTCCGAACTCGGTCATGGCCATCAGCATCGATGTCTGACCTTTCGGGTAGGCTGAACGCAAGATGTCTGTCCAATAAGACGATTCGCTGTTATTCGGCGCGCGGCCAAGTCCCCACTGCAGGAAGTTCTGCACGAATTGATCGCTGGTAGAAGTTGCGCTTCCGGCGTTGGGGCCGCTGATTACTACATTGGAGATGGTGCTGCCGTTCGAGTAGAGCGCAGTATCAACCAGTAAGGGATAAGTAGGCGCAATCGTGCTGGTATAAAGCAGCGTTCCGTTCTTACGATATTTGACCACTCCGCCTTCTACTGCGACGCGCAGCTTGTCTCCGGTGGCAAATGTTCCGAAGTCTCCGCGAACCACACCAGCTTCAGTAATCCTCACCTTGAGGTTTCCGGGATCGTCGCAATTGGTCATCATCGCGAAATCGATGTCCGTCCAATCCTGCGAACCGTCCCCATTGCTCAAGCCAATCGTCCGATAAGTGTTTAGTTCCGTGACTGTGAACTCCAGATACCCGTCGCCGCTAACCAAAGTTTGCGTCGAGACCGCGCCGGC
>Ga0075436_100000052_pt1 | contig 70308 bp, 70 predicted proteins | sample RhiMethybrSRZTD5_FD_75303 | JGI IMG/M metagenome (GOLD analysis project Ga0075436, IMG submission 75303) | Populus rhizosphere microbial communities from Tennessee, USA - Rhizosphere MetaG P. TD hybrid SRZTD5 | ecosystem: Host-associated > Plants > Roots > Rhizosphere > Soil | place: USA...
CGCGGCCATGCGTAAACTTATTCACATCGCTTTCGGTGTCCTGAAGTCCGGCAAAATGTTTGACCCAAATCATGAACTGTTACTTAGCTCCGGCTCTTGACTTTCAAGACGGTATCTAACGGCGACAGCCAACAAATCGTTGGACGCGAGCGGCGGGTGTGTCAGTACGGGGAGCGGTAGCGACCCGATCATGGCGAAACTCGCGTGTCGATCCGGTCGCTACCGCTCTCGGTACTGACACTTGGTCCGGCGATGCTTGAATGAATTCGCCACGTGAGATAGCAACAGCTTATCTCACGTGGTCACCTCAACCGTTCGGCAGCCAGTGAATGGAGGTACAAGTGAGCGACACTCCTTTACGAGTTTTTCCAGAAAGCTTCCCCCGGCTTCCGACCCAGACACCGGCCGCTCCTGATAGGATTACGCGGGCAGCTGCGACTGGCCTCGCTACTGGCTCAGCAGCATATATTGGCCTGCTTGATGTTCTTGGACCGAGGGGACACGATATTTCTCGCTCCGCCTTGCTCTTCGGTGTGGCGTCAGGTCTCGCAACTTCACTCCGATCGCTGCGGGCATTGTGCGACGATGACCAAGCTGCACAACGGGTTACGAATATCGCCACCGGGGGCTTTGCCGGACTTGGAGCCGGACTGGGCATAGCAGCACTCACGGGAGCGGCTTTGCTCAGTGCAGTGGACATGGGGTTCACTCTCGGTTTGACGGCCGTAGGCCTTGGAACAGGATGGTTCGCGAATCGCCGCGGACGACGCAAGACATGTCCACATTGCGGCAGCAAAAGTGATTGCTCCAAACGGATCTGCCGCGTTTGCCACCGGATTTTCTACCCTTCTGAGACAGTGTTGGATTGCGGTCAGCGACCAGTTCTCAATTGGTACGTGGTGGCGTCATATCTTCAATCTCACGGAATCTCGTATCTAGATGCCGAAGGACTGGCGCGCGAACACTTGGACCACTGGGGACCCATTCCCTCCAGTGCAGACGGGACTGTTTTCAAGTGCTCGACATTCCTCGACTGGGCACGCAATCATGTGGAGGAGATCGTCGCCTACGGAGGCCGAGCGCGTAAAGACAAACGCGACGACGAACTTGAGGACTATCTCGACCAGCGCGGATTCTGAACGCGAGCTGCCGAACAAATCGTTGGACGCGAGGCCTGAAGAGCAAGGATGAATTATGAGGGATGAAGGATGAATTAGTAGTGCGGAGTTCACACTTCATCTTTCCGCCTTGATCCTTGCCTTTCAGCGCCGCCGCGTCAACTCAGACGTTGGGCGTTTAGCGTAATTCAAGACCTGGACGGCCAAACACTAGGAGCAATCATCAGAAAATGTCTACTCCGGTTAAAGTTTTCTTCTCTTACTCTCACAAAGACGAAAAACTGCTTCAGAAACTCAGAGCCCACTTAGCCAATTTAGAGCACCAGAAGATAATTTCTGGTTGGCATGATCGTAAGATCGGCGCAGGAGAGGAATGGGGAGGTGAGATCGATGAACACCTAAACACTGCTCGGATAATTCTATTGCTTATTAGCTCAGATTTCATGAACTCCAAGTATTGTCATGATATTGAAGTGGCGCGGGCTGTGAAGCGGCATAAAGCAAAGGAGGCCCGTGTAATTCCAATTATTCTGCGCCCTGCCGATTGGGAGGGGGCGCCGTTTAGCCACCTTCAAGCTCTTCCGGAAAACGCAAAGGCGGTGACTCTCTGGAGGCCTCAGGATCAGGCTTTTAGAAATATTGCTGAAGGGATCAAAAAAGTAGCCAATGCAATGAAGTTGAGTTCGAATTTGTCTAAGAAGTTACCTCCTGATTACTATTTCCTAAATCACACCTCATTTTTGAGAAGTGATAAACAGGAAGAATTCCGCAAGAGAACCGGTGTGGCTTTGGACCATTATGATATTAGGGTCATAGTAGATTCATATTACGAAGGAGCTCTCGATAAGATACAGAAGGTTAGATATGTTCTTGATGAGGGATATCCTCATCCGATACGGATAAAAACTGAGAACAAAAAGCACCACAAGTTCTTGCTGAAGGAATTAGCCAATGGTGAATTTGTCTTGATGGCAGATGTCTATGTTAAAGATCTGAGAGAACCCATTCACTTGCAACGACACATCACCCTGTGGAAATCCGGCCCGGAACTTTCGTAGCTCTTTCAGGGAAAGAAACCGTCGGACGCGAGCGGTAACACATTGCCGATTTCCAATTGCCAATTGTCGGTTTGAATTGCGCGGCCGCGTCAACTCAAACGTTCATCACCGGTAATAATAAAAAATCTTCGGCGGTCCTTATTCCACGGTCACCGACTTTGCGAGATTTCGCGGCTGGTCCACGTCGCAGCCGCGTCGCACGGCAATGTGATAAGCGAGCAGTTGCAGCGGAATGATCGAGAGTAGAGGGGACAGCAGATCGCTGGAGGCGGGAACCGAGATGATGTGGTCGGACATCGTGGAAGACATCGAATCACCTTCAGTCAAAACCGAGAGAACGATCCCCTCGCGCGCTTTGACTTCCACGATGTTCGAGTGAGTTTTTTCGTAGCGTAATTCAGAAGCGCGATTTCCTTCTTCACGTGTATTGATGAACATCACCGGCAGGCGCTCATCGATCAGAGCATTCGGGCCGTGCTTCATCTCGCCTGCTGGATAACCTTCGGCGTGAATGTAGGAAAGCTCTTTCAGCTTGAGCGCCCCTTCCAAAGCGATCGGAAAATTGATCCCGCGCCCGAGATAAAGAAAGTCATTCACGCGGAAAAATTCTTTCGAAAGTTCCTCGATCGAATTTGCCTCGTTCAACAAATGCTCCATCTTCACCGGCAGTTCCGCGAGTTGTTGCGCGTGCGCTCTGCTTTCCTCTTCGCCTAGCGTCCCGCGAATCTGGCCGAGGTACAAACCGAAAAGGTAAAGCGCGATCATCTGCGCGGTGAACGCTTTCGTCGACGCGACGCCGATTTCCGGTCCGGCATGGGTGAGGATCGTGCCGTCGGCTTCGCGGGTAATCATCGATCCCTGCACGTTGCAAATCGCGAGCACGCTGCTGTCTCTTTCATTCGCTTCGCGCAGCGCCGCGATCGTGTCGGCAGTTTCGCCGGATTGCGAGATCACCAGCAGCAGGGTGTCCTTGTCGAGCACAGGATCGCGATAGCGAAATTCGGAGGCGTAATCGACCTCTACATTCACGCGCGCAAGTTGTTCGATCATGTATTTGCCGGCGATGCCCGCGTGCCAGGATGTTCCGCAAGCGGCGATCTTGATCGAATTGAAACGCTTGAAATCTTTTTCCGTGAGGTTTCGCATCTCGTCCAAAAACACGCGGCCCGTGTCGAGCGAGATGCGGCCTTCCACGGTTTCGCGGACCGCGCGCGGCTGCTCGTAAATTTCCTTGAGCATGAAATGCTTGAAGCCACCTTTTTCCGCTTGAATCGGATCCCAGGTGATGCGCTGCCGATGCGGCATCACGGGATTGCCGGTAAAGTCGGTCACGCGTACGCCTTCCTTCGTCATCACCGCGATTTCGCCGTCACCCAGGAAAAATACATCGCGTGTGTGTTCGAGGATTGCGGGCACGTCGGACGCAACGAAGAATTCGCCGTCGCCGATTCCGATCACGACCGGTGGTCCAAATCGCGCGGAAATGATCGTGTCGGGCTCATCGGCCGAAAGCATTGACAGGGCGAAGATGCCACGCAGCTCATTCACTGTTGCGCGTACTGCCTGCTCGAAACTATTTCCGTGCTTGAGATGTTCTTCGATCAGATGAGCGATGATCTCGGTATCAGTTTCAGTGACAAACTCATGATCTTTCTTTCGCAGTTCGTCTTTTAACTGCAAGTAGTTTTCGATGATGCCGTTGTGTACGACGACGACGCGGCCGGTGCAATCGCGGTGCGGATGCGCGTTCTCTTCGGTCGGCCGCCCGTGCGTGGCCCAGCGCGTGTGTCCGACGCCGTAGGTTCCATCGAGAGGATGTTCGCGCAAAGCCTCTTCGAGATTGCGCAGCTTGCCTTCGGCTCGTTCAATCTCCAGGTGATGATTCTCATCGACGACGGCAATGCCGGCCGAATCGTAACCGCGGTATTCGAGCTTGCGCAGTCCGTCGATAATCAACGGCACGACTTGTTTGTTTCCAACGTATCCGACTATTCCACACATATCAGTAAGCAGTAAGCAGTAGGTAGTAAGCAGGAAAAGAATTTGAACTGTTAGGCATCATTCCTCAGTTAGTTTTTTCTTCACTTTTGCCGGGACGCCGGCCACGAGCGTATTCGGGGGAACGTCTTCGGTTACCACCGATCCCGCGGCGGTGACTGAGCCTTTGCCGACGCGCACCGGCGCGACGAGCATCGTATCGGATCCAATGCGCACGTTGTCTTCGATCACGGTTGGATGTTTTTGTTTCCCGTCGTAATTACAGGTCACCGTGCCGGCCCCAATATTAGTGTTCTCTCCAATCGTCGCGTCACCAAGGTAAGTTAAATGCATCGATTTTGTGCCGCGCCCAATTCTCGATTTTTTCACTTCGACAAAGTTTCCGACAACCGCGCGCTCTTCCATCTTTGCGTTCATCCGCAGATGCGCGAACGGACCAACCGCGCAATCATCCGCGATCTCAGAATCGACGATTAGGCAGTGATCTTTGATCGTCACGCGACTGCCCAAACGAGAATTGACTATGCGCGCACCTTGCTGAATCTCGCATCCTTCGCCGAGAACTGAATCGCCCTGGATATGAACATCGGGATGAATGATGCAATCGCGACCCAGCTTTGCGTCGCCGCTGATGTATGCGTGCGAGGGATCGATGAAAGTCACCCCGTCTTCCAGCATCAACCGGCGAATTGTGCGGCGACGGATTAAGTTTTCGAATTCAGCGAGTTCGGCGCGAGTGTTGACGCCTGAAACTTCGCGCGCATCGGAATGCTGATAAAGGGCTATTTGTTCGTCGCCCGCTTTCAAGATCGCCGGAACGTCGGTCAGGTAATATTCCCCCTGGCTGTTAGTTGGTTGAATCTGCTTGAGCGCTGCGAACAGCTTTGAACTATCGAAACAGTAGATCCCGGAATTAACTTCGCGAATCAGGCGCTCCTCGTCATTTGCATCTTTCTGCTCGATGATCTTGACGAAGTTACCCGCTTCATCACGCACGATTCGGCCATAGCCAGTAGGATTCTCTAGTCGAATCGTCAGGATCGTGCCCGACGCCTTCGACCCGGCATGTTCATCGACGAGCGCGCGTAACGTGTCGGCGCGGACCAGCGGAACATCGCCCGACAGAATCAAGATCGTTGAGTTCGCGTCAACGAGCGCGTCATTCGCGGCAATCACCGCATCGCCGGTTCCGCGTTGTTGTGTCTGATGAGCGAACGATGCTTTTCCAGTGCCTAGCTCTTTATCGACCTCGGCTTGCACTTGTTCTGCCTGGTGGCCAACTACGACATAAATCTTCCGCGGCTTAAGCTCGCTCGCCGTGCGGCAAACGTGCGCGATTAGCGGGCGCCCATCCAATTTGTGGAGAACTTTCGCCACCCCTGATTTCATACGCGTACCGAGACCGGCCGCCAGAATCAGAATATCCAATGGTGATTTGTTAGGGCTGGAATCTTGTGGCATCGAGCGTTTCAGTTTGCGGTCAGCAGTTCTCCGAGGATAGGACGCGAACCCGCTTTGGCCGCGCAAGCAATGACTACGCGCGCGAGCCGCGCTGAATCGTGACGCACCATTTCACCCTCATCCAACAAATCCGCGCACACGACTTTAATTCCTTCATGAGCGAAACGCTCATCGGTAGCTTCGTCCAGCAGGATTTGATCGGCGCCGTCAGCGTGGTAACGGTCAGTCTGTTCCACAGTAATCGCGCGGCTATTCATAACTACGTAATCGAAATTAATCTGGGGCGCGTAACTGAGTACCGTATCGACATGTTGCTTAAAATCATAGCCATCGGTTTCGCCCGGTTGCGTCATGAGGTTGGCAATAAGAATTTTCGTCGCCCGCGAGGACCCTATTGCATCAGCTACTCCGCCCACCAGGAGGTTGGGAAGAATGCTTGTGTAAAGGGAACCCGGGCCAATCGTGATCACGTCCGCGGTGTGAATGGCGGCAAGCGCTTCCGGCAAAGGCAAGCAGTGCTCGGGCGCCAGCCGGAGTCGCCGGATGTGTCCGCGGGCTGCAGTTATTTGCGTTTCGCCGCGCACTTCGCGTCCATCTTCCATTTCGGCCACCAAACGAACGTCGCTGATCGTCGCGGGAAAAATGTGTCCTTTGCTGGCCAAAACTTCGGACGAAAGCCGGACGGCCTCAGCGAAGTCACCGGTGACCTCCGTCAGCGCCGCGAGAAATAGATTTCCAAAGCTGTGTCCGCCAAGATCCCCCGAACCCTTGAAGCGATAACGGAAGAGGCGGGAAAGCAATGTCGAGTCTTCCGACAGAGCGATCATGCAATTGCGAATGTCGCCCGGTGGAAGCATCTGCAATTCCTCGCGCAAACGGCCTGAGCTGCCACCATCGTCTGAGACGGTAACGATCGCCGAGAGCGTTTCGATCCAGACCTCGGCGCCCGCCTGGCCAACATAACGTTTCAGACCGGCAAGCAGCGTAGACAGTCCGGTGCCGCCACCTATGGCTACGAGCTTAAGGCTGCCGTTGGCGTTTGCGTCGTGCAAGTATGTGCTCCGGAATTAGATCTGCGATGCGCAATCAGAATAATACGCGAAAGCGAACCGGTTTGGAATATGACTGGGAATCTGGGCTACCGGATGGAACTATTCGCGACTGGCGAAGAGCAGTTCTTCAAACTCAGGATCGCTGCGCAATGGATTGAGATCCTGATCGCGTTGGGCTCGGATGCGGAGGTTCGGTTGGAGATCGAAGGCGCGTTCGAGAGATTTCAACGCCGTATCGATTGCGCCCAAACGCGCACGTGTGGCGGCCAAGCCGTAATGAATGTGTGCGGCTTCAGGTTCGCGACGCAACGCCCGCTCAAACAGTTCCTGCGCTGCAACGTACTCGCCGCGGTTCAATTCAATGACACCGCGATCATAGAGCGAATCAGCATCGCGGGGCAGAGCGTAGTCAACTCGCAGACGCGACTCGGCGACTGCCAGGTAAGTTCGGGAACGCGCGGTCACTTCGGACACGCTCGGATATTTTTCGACAAGGGACCGAAACAGAGTTCGCGCTTCCGCAAAATGTCCGCGCGAAAATTCTTTATGAGCAGCTTCGAAAGCCTGCAGCGCAGCTGCTTCATCATGAGTCAATTGCGGTGGGGGCGTTGGAACGGCCGGCCGCTTGAGAACCAATGCAGCCTTGGTGCGAACTGGCTTGCGCTTCGCCGGCGAACGCTTCACGGCGGCACGTGATGAAACCGGCGCGGCTTTCTTTCGAACCGCAGTAGTTCGCTTCACGGCTTTGCGAGCCACAGTTTTGGGTTTCACTTTCGCCTTAGTAATCTTTTTTGCTTTATGGGCGCGCGCCTTACCTGCTGGTGAACGTTTGGTGGCCGGCTTCAAACGGGTTGATTTTGCCACCGCACGTTTGCGAGCTGACGTATTCGCCGCACGCCGAGACGATGCGCGTGTCGGAAGTTTCTTTGCGCTCTTAGCTACCGGGCTACTCATGGCAACAGGGCCTCGTCTCCAAGGTAAATTTAAAGCGAAATCGGCTCAAAAACGACGAGGGAGAGTAGCATAGCTGGGGCGCTAAATCAACGAAAGAGTAGGGTTTGCGGACGTGCGCGATATCGAGTTCAACGATGTCAGACATTCCCAGCGATCGAAAAACACTTGAAGCTCTCGAAATTACCGTGTTAATGTGACTCGTGAGCTTTGACGACGGGTTTTGACCCGTCGAAGCTGGCCAGCAGTGCAAAACACCGTTGGCCAGGACGGCTTTTCAAATTAGATCACCTGCCCTCCTTTTGGTTCGCCCAGCATGACCAACAGCTCAATCGTAATGCGCGAGACGCGCTATCATCAGATTAAGGCGGTCCTGGCCCGTCTTCGTCTGGACTCGTCGGCGCGCATTGTGGTTCTGGTGGACAAGGATGGTCAGCAGATCGCTGTTCACGGCGAACTTGGCGATCTTGATACGACTAGTTTGGCGTCGTTAGCGGCCGGGAACGTTGCTGCTACAGGTGGAATGGCACAACTGATTGGTGAGAAAGAATTTCCGACGCTGTCGCACGAAGGCGAAAAAGAGAGCATTCACATTTCCGTGATTGGCCGTGTTCTTCTGGTCGTGGTATTCGATGATAGATCCAGCTTGGGTCTGGTGAAGCTTCGATCGAAACAGATCTCGCATGAGCTGGCGACGACTTTTGCTGAAATCGAGCGCGAATCTGCCGCGGCTGGCATCTCGCTGCCGTTTTCCGAAATCACCGACGAAGAAATCGACAGTCTGTTTTCTTACCAGTAAATCCGGTTCTTATTTACATCGCAAGATTGCAGCCATGACTTTTATCAACTACGCGTCACGGGAAATCAATTGCAAGATCGTCTATTACGGCCCAGGTTTGTGTGGCAAGACAACGAATTTGCAGTTCATCTACGACTCGACATCGGCGCAAGCCAAGGGCAAGTTAATTAGTCTCGCCACGGAAACGGACCGCACGCTCTTTTTCGACTTCATGCCGTTAGAGTTGGGGACAGTTCGCGGATTCAAAACTCGCTTCCATCTCTATACCGTACCCGGCCAAGTCTTTTACGAGGCTTCGCGCAAACTAATTCTCAAGGGTGTCGACGGGGTGGTGTTCGTTGCCGATTCGCAGGAAGAGCGCATGGACGCCAACATTGAATCTCTCTACAACCTGGAGGAGAATCTGCGCGCCTACAGCTATGAGTTGATGAAGCTTCCGTATGTTCTGCAACTTAACAAGCGCGATCTGCCCACTGCAATTCCATCGACTGAATTGGCCTCCGAACTGTTACGCAAAGACGAGCCGGTAGTTGAAGCCGTCGCATCTACAGGAGTAGGAGTTTTCGATACTTTGAAGGCAGTAGCGAAGCAGGTTTTGACCGAGCTGCGGAAAAGTTAAGCCTCGAGCGACTTCACCATCAAAAGTCCATCGCCGCCGTTTGAATAATATTTTGGCAGCCGCTGTGTGACCGAGTAACCAAGATTCAAGTAGAGCTTCTGTGCTGAGACGTTGCTGGATCTTACTTCCAGCCGGACGATGCGAACGTTTCGCCGTCTAAAACCAGATTCGATCGTATCCATAAGACAGCTGGCGAGGCGCCGTCTGCGATGTTCCGGAGCGATGCCGATGGTGGTGATGTGACCTGTGTGATCCGGTTCGAGCAAGCCGATCACGAAACCGGCCATCGCGCCGTTCTGCATTACCGCGCGATAGGCGACTGATTCAGGTGTAGTCAGCAGGTAATCGAAGGTGTCGCGGCTATACGCCTCGCCATCGACGAAACAGCGCTGATCCAGCCGCCAGCATTCATCAAGTTGCGAAACAGTTAGCGGCCGGACGTCATAGCGCACATTGACCGGCGGTACCAACGCGATATTCGGGCGCGGCTCGGGCTGAGACACTTGCCGGCTGCTAAGCCACCATCGCGGTCGAAATTTTTTCAGAACGGCCATAGCCAATTGCTCATCTGCGGAAACAAAGCGTGGCGCAGATTATAGCCTGTCACCCAGTGTTGCTTTCAAGTCGTAAACGCAAATCACATGATTAGCATGCAATCGCCGTAACTGTAGAAGCGATAGCGGGCGTTTACTGCATGCCGGTACGCGGCCAGCATGAAGTCGCGACCGGCAAACGCAGAGACGAGCATCAAAAGTGAAGACTGCGGCAAGTGGAAATTAGTTAACAGGCTATCGATCACTTTGAATTGGTATCCCGGCAAAATCGTAAGGTGGGCAAAGCCTGAGCCGGCTTTCACCTCCCGGTTTGATGTAGCAGCCGATTCCAATGCGCGCGTCGTGGTCGTCCCCACGGCAATTACGCGAGATTTTCTGTCGCGTGCGGTGTTGATTGTTTTCGCAGCGGCATCGTCGATTGAAAACCATTCGGCCGCGACCGTGTGTTCGGCGATGTCGTCGACTCGGACCGGCTCAAAAGTTCCATAGCCGACGTGCAGAGTTACTTCGGCTATTTGAATGCCGCGTGCTTTGATTCGTTCGAGTACCGCCGGAGTGAAATGCAAGCCGGCGGTTGGGGCCGCAATCGCGCCGCCCTCTTTCGCATAGACTGTTTGATAGCGTCCGCGATCATCGTCTGACTTTTCGGATGTTCGCTTGATGTAAGGCGGCAGAGGAGTCTCGCCGATCCGGTCAAGCACATTTTCAAGTGGTTCGTTCGTTTCGAGTTTGATTAAGCGAACACCGTGCGGCAATTCTTGAATCACCTCGCCGCTCATCGCTGCATCCGCGAAATCGATCTTGGCTCCGGCTTCCAGACGCCGGGCCGGTCGCGTTAACGCTTCCCAAACATTCGGTGCAACTTCGCGCAGCAGCAACAACTCGACCTTGCCGCCGGACGATTTTCGCTTGCCATGCAACCGAGCCGGAAAGACGCGCGTGTTGTTGATTACCAGGACGTCGCCTCCGCTCAGTAAATCAGGCAGCAATCTGAATTGGGAATCGCGCCACGTTTCCGTAGCACGATCCACTACCAGCATGCGCGAAGCGTCACGTTCGGTCAGCGGTTGCTGAGCGATCAATTCTTCCGGAAGCTTGTAATCGAAGTCCGAGATGCGCATCGCGAGATATGAAGCGCCGCAGCGAGAGGCGAAGAAACCTACGAATAGGAAGCTGAGGGAACATTGATTGCAGGGGCGGTGACCGGATGCTCCAGATGTTCGCGGTGGAAGACGCCGGTCAGTTGCGCGCCGAATAATAGGACGAGGCTCGAGACATAGCCCCACGTTAACACCGCGACGACGGCGCCGACTGAGCCATAGATTTGTTCGTAATTAAAATAATTCAAGCTCCACGCGAAGACGTATTTCGCGGCTTCCCAAAGCAGACTGCCGATCAGCGCGCCGGGAACCGTATCGCGAAATGTCACGTATGCGTTCGGCATAAAGCGATAGACGATTGTGAACAGAGCGAACGTGACTAGCAGACTGACGAGCGCGAAGACGATTTGCCAGACCAGACTGCCGACGGACAATAACAGTGGATAGTGTTCGAGTTGCCGCGGCGACAGGCGGCCGGCGATTTCCTGCATGTACACGAGGATCGATGTCAGCAGTACTGAAGCCGACAGCAGCAATCCGATAAAGCCGATCATGCCCAGCGTGAGCAATCGACCATGAACAAAAGTGCGGTGCGTCGTGCCCCAGATTCGGTTCAGCGCACGCTCGACTATGGCGAAGACCCACGAGCCGGCCCACAAAACTACGATGGCGCACGTGATCATCACACCAGGGCTGATCGCCGAGAGTGATTTAATCGTGTCGCGAAGAAACTGAGTCGAGCCTGGATACACCTGCACGACGTGCGAAATCATTTGATTGCCGGCAGCGATTTTGTTGCTCAATGCCAATAGCAACAATAGGGCAGGGAACAGAGTCATCAAGCCGAAATAACTCATCGCGGCGGCCGAGGCGAACAAATCGTTTTCGTGAAAGTGATGAACCGCGTCGGCCAGCATGCGTCGCCATGACGAGCGATTCTTTACTCCGAATGAATGGCGGGAAAAACGTCGTGGCATGATGTAGCGTAAATTATCAGCTTCTGCTTTTCCGTTTAGATGCGGCACTTGTGCCGCATTTGCGGCGGCACAAGTCCCGCTTCTAAACGATCAAAGTCCCGCTTCTAAACGATCAATAGAGAGAAGCTAATGTGAATCAAACAAACCAGGTCTTTGCTGCCCTGCTTTCAATCCAAAATGTTGATAGGCGAGTTGGGTTGCCATGCGGCCGCGCGGAGTGCGATTCAGGAAGCCAATTTGAATTAAGTATGGCTCGATGATTTCTTCGATTGAGTCTTTTTCCTCATGAATCGCCGCTGACAAGGTTCCTACCCCAACTGGCCCGCCCTCAAATTTCTCGATAATCGTCGTCAGTAACTTTCGGTCCATTTCGTCGAGGCCGTACGTGTCGACCTCCATCCGATTGAGCGCATCGTTCGCAACCTCGTGCGTAATCCGTCCGTCGTAATCGACTTCCGCGTAATCGCGCACGCGACGCAGCAGACGGTTCACGATGCGCGGTGTCCCGCGCGAGCGCCGCGCAATTTCATGCGCGCCGCCTTCATCAATTTCGACATTCAGGATGCTGGCCGAACGCTTACAGATCGTTTCCAGATCTTCAGGAGGATAAAAGTCCAAATGGAAATTGATTCCGAAGCGGCCACGCAACGGCGCGCTAATTAATCCTGCGCGGGTGGTGGCGCCGACTAGCGTGAACTTGGGTATGTCGAGTTTGATAGAGCGAGCGCCCACACCTTGGCCAATGACGAAATCAAACTGAAAGTCTTCCATGGCCGGGTAAAGCTTTTCTTCGATCACCGGCATTAGGCGATGAATCTCATCGATGAATAGAACATCGCCTTCCTGCAACGTTGTCAGCAGTGACGCTACGTCTCCGGCTTTCTCCATAGCCGGCCCGGATGTCGATTTCAGTTGCGCGCCCATTTCGTTCGCGACAATGTGGGCGAGCGTCGTCTTGCCGAGTCCTGGCGGGCCGGTCAGGAGAACGTGATCCAAAGCTTCGCGCCGTTTGCGCGCTGCGGCAATGTAGACTCGAAGATTCTCTTTCGCTTTCGTCTGGCCGATGTATTCAGTTAGCTTCGACGGGCGCAGCGACAGGTCGTATTTCAGATCCTCATCGGTCGGTGTCGCTTGTAAGGCTTCGGCTGCTCTGGTTGCTTTCGGCATGTTGAAGTTGAATTGTGAATGCCGGGAGCGGTTCGGTCAACTCATTAGGAGCGCGGACATCCTTGTCCGCATTGCGTCAATGACACGACTCAATGCGGGCAAGGATGCCCGCGCTCCCATAACTCACGCCTTCGCCAACGATCGCAAACTGCGACGAAGGATCACCTCGACCGAAGGTTCGCCGCCCTCGTCGATTGCATTCTTGACTGCTTTTTCCGCCGCCGCTTTTTGATAACCAAGATTCGCGAGCGCCGACATGGCATCATCGCGCATCGCATCCGGCGACGCCGAAACCCCAGCCGTCGCGGCCTTTGCGGCGAACTCTTCCTCCAAAGCGGGCGATGAAAGCGCGGCGATTTTGTCTCGCAGATCGACAACCAAACGTTCTGCTGTCTTTCGACCAACTCCGGGAATCGCCACCAACCGCACCAGATTGTTCGTGCGAATCGACGCAATCATTTCGTCGGCATTCATTCCCGACAACAACTTGATCGCGAGACCCGGGCCGACGCCGTTCACCGAAATCAATTGCAGAAATAACTCGCGTTCGCGAACTGTCTTGAATCCGTAAAGCCGAATCGCGTCCTGGCTTACATGAGTGTAAACGCGAAGCTGCACCGGCGATCCAGCTTCACCCAGTTCGTAAAACGTCGAGACCGGAATTGAAACTTCATAGCCGACACCGCCAACATCGACGATTGCCGATGTTGCCTGTTTTGAAAGAAGTGTTCCCGAAAGATGTGCGATCATAATGGAGCGGTATTGAGCGCAAGCATCCATGCCTGCGGTTCGCGAGCATTCTGCTCGCCTCGGCTTTAGTCGTTAACGCGCGCGGATTATCTCGTAAATTTGTTTTCAATCGCAAACCGGTCACTTTCCGCTTCGCTTCCTTCGGCGTTATACTTTGGACGCTCGCCATGAAGAGAGAAAAAATTTCCGAACTGACGACGAATCGCCTGAGCGTCTATCTGCGCTGCTTGAACGAATTGGCTACGGCCGGAATCGAGACCGTTTCATCGCAGGAACTAGCGGAGCAGTTCAATCTGAATTCGGCCCAAATAAGAAAAGATCTCGGGTACTTTGGCGAGTTCGGCGTACGCGGCACCGGCTACTTCATCGACGATCTGCGAGCCCACCTGACGAAGATTCTCGGCCTCGACAAGCCGCATCGCGTCGGCATCATAGGGGCCGGAAGACTGGGTCGAGCGCTAGCAAATTATCATGGATTGGAGAAGTCAAACTTTACCGTGGTCGCGTTGTTTGATAACGACACGTCGAAAATCGGCGAGCGAACACGCAGCGGCATCGAGGTCTTCGACGTAAGACGAATCGCGAAAGTCGTTCGCGATGAACAGATCGACGTAGCGGTAATTGCCGTTCCGGCGCGCGCGGCGCAACGCGTGCTGAACCAAGTCATGGCCGCAGGCGTGAAAGCAATTCTTAACTTTGCTCCGGCGCCGCTGAAAGCTCGGCTGGGCGTAAAAGTGAAGACCGTCGATCTAACAACTTCGCTGGAATCGCTTTCATATTTTCTGGCGAACCCGCAAGCTAACACACGACGAGCGGAGTCTAATGCAACTGACTCAGCCGCGAGCATCGCGGCTCGGGCGGATGTATGAGCTTAGTAAGAAAAATAGTTCTGGGAAGTCTGCTTGGCATGCTCATCGGTGTTTCGATCACGGCAGCGTACGTTGTGCCCGTTCTTACCACTGAAATCGATCCCAACCTCGGTAGGCCTCAATGTCCCGGCGGTAAAGATTGGGACTTGCAGGGAAGTTCATGCCGCGATGGAATAATCGTCGACTACCAGCTGCCTCCAGTTTCCATAAAAGCTGTGGAGGAGGGGATTCGCCGCGGCGACATAGTGCGTTGGCAGCGCGAATTACCCAAAAAGAAGAGAGGCCGTTAATTTGGACGAACAAACCGCACGTCGAGACCTGATCGAAATCTGCCACCTCATGTACGAGCGCAGCTATGTCGTCTCGTCGGATGGCAACGTCAGTGTGCAGCTCGATGACGGGCGCGTCTTGGCGACACCGACGATGACATGCAAAGGCCGGATGACGGAAGACTCGATCGCAGTTACTGATTTGGAAGGACGATCTTTAAATGACCGACGAGCATCGAGCGAACTCGCGATGCATCTTTTGATTTATCGCGAGCGGCCGGATGTGAAGGCTGTCTGTCACGCGCATCCGCCGCACGGAACTGCCTTCGCCGTGGCGGGTTTGCCAATCGATCAGCCGATCCTTTCGGAAGTTATCTTGACGCTCGGATGTGTTCCGCTGGCTGAATACGGCACACCCTCGACTGAAGAGTTGAGCGATGCGATGCGGCCGTTGGTGAAGCACCACAACGCGCTATTGATGGCGAATCACGGCGCGGTTGCTTACGGTTCAGATCTCTGGCAGGCGTGGGATCGTCTGGAAACGCTCGAGCACACGGCGAAGATTGCGATTCTTTCGCGCGTGCTCGGTGGCTCGCGCAATCTTTCGCCGGATGCGATCGAGAAGCTGATCAATGTTCGTGAGTCGGCCGGCTATTTGGATCAAAGCGCACGTTGCCAGGCTTGCGGTTATTTGCATGAAACGAATCTGACTTGTCCGACCGGCGATCGTCCGGCGCCCCGTTCGTTGTCGACCTCGACGAATGGATCTGGAAGAGTTTCGTTAACCCGCGATGAATTGGTTGAGCTGTTGACTGAAGCTGCTCGATTGAAATCATGAATGGCAAATCGTAAATAGAGCGCGGCGTGCTATTCTATTGACGATTTACGATTCACGATTTACTAATCACGCTTCTCAACAGGAGAAACTGAATGCAAGAAGCACTTGGAATGGTGGAAACCAAAGGTCTGGTGGCAATGATCGAAGCCGCCGATGCAATGGTTAAGGCGGCGAACGTGACCTTGATCGGCTATGAAAAAATCGGCGCCGGTTTTGTGACCGCGATCGTTCGCGGGGATGTGGCGGCGGTGAAAGCAGCGACTGATGCCGGCGCCGCAGCCGCGCGTCGAGTCGGCGAATTGGTCAGCGTGCACGTGATTCCACGTCCGCACGGCAGCGTCGATGAGGCGATGCCAATTACGGCCCAGGCTCGCGCATGATCATTGCGCGGATTATTGGCACAGTCGTGGCTTCGCAGAAAGATGCCCGGCTGGAAGGCAAAAAGCTGCTCATCGTCCGGCCGATCAACGTTGATGGCACCGACACGAGCGGCTATGTCGTCGCTGTCGATACCGTCGGCGCCGGCTTTCATGAGCGGGTGCTGGTGGTTGCCGGATCGAGTGCCCGTCTGGCGCAGAATATGAAAGACGCTCCCGTCGATGCTGCCGTCGTTGGTGTTATTGATACGGTAGACATCATGACTCCCGAGAAATGAGATGCAGCTCGCACGCGTAATCGGCACAGTCGTAGCCACGGTCAAGAACGAATCGCTTCGGCATCGCAAGCTGCTCGTCGTTCAATCCCTCGACAAAAATCTGGCTCCGCAAGGAAAGCCTCTGGTTGCGGTTGACGCCGCGGGCGCCGGCGTGGGCGAGCTGGTTTTCTGGTGCCGGGGGAAAGAAGCGAGCTTTCCATTTAAGCGCGAGGATACGCCGACCGATTGCACGATAGTGGGGATAGTCGACTCAGACAAGCATGTCACTAGCGGCTAATTCGTACTTTGTACTTCGTGCTTTGTGCTTTGAGGTCTGTGCAGAGTCCGATTCAACATCCGAGAGAGAACCAAGTACAAAGCTCAAAGCACTAAGTTCGTTTTTCCAACAATGATTCTCGCAAAGGTCCTCGGCAACATCGTCGCGACACAGAAAAATCAGCGTTACGAAAATGCGCGCGTAATGTTGTGTGAACAGATGACTCCCGAAGGCGAAACAACCGGTCATACGGTTTTGGCGTTGGATGCCGTCGATGCGGGCGTCGGCGATACGGTGTTGATTGTTCAAGAAGGCTGGAGCGCGTCGACGACGGCGACCGGTAAAGCCGGAGCTGCAATTGATTCGGCCATCGTTGGCGTTGTCGATCGCATCGATCTCTTGCCAGAAGAAAACACCTAACGACCGTTTAGAGTCGGCACTTGTGCCGACCGATCGCCGGACAAGTCAGGCGTCTAAACGATCCGAGTGGAAGCACAAAGTGAGTAACGAAGATCAAGCACGTTTGATAGCCGAGCGCGTCGCGCGACGTCTCGCCGCTGATTCAGCCGGCGGTGGCCGCGTTGAGCCGGCGCCACCCAACGGTGAGTCATCCGGAATTGAACCTCGTCGCGCGCGCATCATCAACTTCGTCTCATCGTCGGCGCCGCCTCGAACGCAGCCTTCTGTCGGTAGGCAAACGGAAACGACTGAAGCGATGGAAACGAGGCTAGACATTTTTGAATCGCGCGCAATGGCGCCGCAGGTAGCGCAATCGCCATGGCTCGCGCCTTTTGCTGCAAGCTTGGGCGTGCCACCCGCATCCGGCCAAACCGCACAATCCGCCATCCGCAACTCGCAATTCCCGGAACATCCCAGCGCCGAACGCTTCGGCATTGAAGAAGCAGCCGTTTCAGAACTCGTCGAGTTCTTTGAAGCAGAGAAGCAGTGCTCAGTCGATCCCAGCGGCAAGCCTTGTGACCACTGCGCGATGTGCAGCTCTCGCGGCTTCTAAAAAAATCCAAAAAACTATTGACAGGCCCGGACTACCGGCGTAGTATGCGCCGGTGGAGCGAAGTGGAGTGAAGTGGCCGAAGCGACACGAACCAAACTCAAAGCTGGCGCAAATCGCAGAACCGTCCCCGCTCGTCTCCGGAATCAATCTCAGTGCTTCGCGGAAATTACACAGCACGAATCGATTCCAAGGGCCGGCTGAAAGTGCCGACTCTTTTTCGGCGTTACGTTGAAGAGAAATACGGGACGGCGCTTTACCTAACCAGTTTGACGGGTGAATGCGTTCGGATCTACCCGATGCCGGAGTGGGAAGCGATCGAACAGCGGCTATCGCTGCTGCCTTCGATGGATCCGGCGAGACGAAAGTTCCTTGACAGAACGAACTACTACGGTCAGCAGTCGGTGATGGATACGCAGGGACGCGTTTTGATTCATCCGTTGCTGAGAAAGAGCGCAGCGGTCGTCGGCGACGTCGTGGTGCTGGGCTATTTGACGTACCTGGAAGTTTGGGAGTCGGACAAGTTCCAGCAGCGCATGCTTTCGGATCCTTATACCGAAGAAGACGAGGCGGCGATTGCGCGATTAGGAATTTAGGAGTGAGCAGTGAGCGGTAAGCAGTGAGCAGTTTTGAAAACTTCAAAGCGGTTTGCAGCGCCAGATTGAGAATTCCGGTAAGTGCGCTGCTTACTGCTAACGGCTCACAGCTCACTATTAGTTCTTTGAACGAGATCGCGGGGCGGTGTTGATGGCGAAGCCTTTGGGGGGCAGGGGCGCGCTGGCGCATCGCCCCGTGCTACTTCGAGAGACGATCGAGTTGCTCGCGGCAGAGCGCGGCGGATTGTTTGTCGATTGCACGGTAGGCCTGGGCGGGCATAGCGAAGCAATTTTGCAAACATCTTCCGACGCGCAAGTGTTGGGAATCGATCGTGACGAAGAAGCACTCGAGTTAGCGAGACAGCGATTAGCGCCGTACGGCTCGCGCTTTCGCGCTGTGCATGCTGACTTTCGTGAACTTACGCGGGTCCTCGCGACAGCGAAAGTCAGCCATGTGCATGGCATCCTGGCTGATCTCGGTGTTTCGTCGTTGCAGTTGGATTCGCCCTCGCGCGGATTCAGTTTCCAGCATCAAGCGCCGCTCGATATGCGCATGGACATGTCGAGAGGTGAAACCGCGGCAGAGCTTCTCGGTCGTCTTTCAGAAGTAGAAATTGCGCGCCTCATCTTTGAATACGGCGAAGAGCGGCGCTCGCGACGAATTGCCCGAACCATCGTGCAGCGACGCGAACGTGGCGAGCCGGTAAAGACGACGACAGACCTTGCCAACCTCGTCGCACGCGCAATCGGAGCAGGAAAAAAACGGAGGATCCACCCCGCCACTCGCACGTTTCAAGCGTTGCGTATTGCGGTCAACGCCGAACTTGAAAACCTCGATCGTTTCATTTCGGAAGCAGTTGACCTGTTAGAACCTGACGGGCGTCTTGCAGTAATCAGTTTTCATTCGCTTGAAGATCGAATCGTCAAGCGGACGCTTTTGAAGCTTTCCGGTCGCTGCCAGTGTCCGCCGCGCTTGCCCAAATGTATTTGCGGAGTGACGAAACTGGTCGAGATTTTAACCCGACGGCCAATCGTTCCAACTGAGGCTGAGACTGAAGCTAACCCCAGAGCGCGGAGCGCGAAATTGCGAGGCGCGCGAAAGATCTGAGATTTGAAAAAATGATTCGGCGACTTCCTTCAAAACAACCCAACGCGATCATTACCCATCGCCGGGAGAAGAGTCCGATTGCGCGCCTGGTCTTGCTGCTGCTTTGCGGACTCGTTCTTGCCGGCGGCTTCGTTTATGCGGGCGGCAGACATTTCGCGGCGTTGCGACTCGGCTATCAAACCGAAAAATTGCGCGTCGCACTCGACAGCGCTCGCGAAGAACAACGCCGTCTGCTGCTCGAGCGCGAAGCGGTATCGAGTCCGGCACGGCTGGAACGCGCAGCGCGGCAACTGGGAATGCAGGCTTTGCAGCCGGCGCAAATCGATCCGCTCAAACAGATCGAAGTGAAGGAAACGAAAATTGCCGCGAACGAAAAGCCTGAACCAGTGAAAACTACCAAGGTTGAAGCGAAACCGAAATCAAATCCGCAAGTTCGGATCAGATAAGAGATCGCTGATGTGATTACATTTTCTGGAGAAGTTAATGCCCCGTCGTGCTACCGCCATCGAAGTGCCGCGAAGCGGGAACTCGCAACGCCGGATTTTATTTGTCACCCTGATACTGGTCGTCTGGATGCTCGCCGTGGGCGCGCGACTGGTTCAACTTCAGATTAGCCGCCACGACGAACTCGCCGCTCGCGCCCGCAATCAACAGCTAAGCTCAATCGAAACCGCGCCGACGCGAGGACAAGTTCTCGATCGTCAAGGCCGGGAGCTGGCGCGCAGTCTCGACACCGAATCCTTCTACGCGGACCCCAGCGAAGTCACGAACGTCAACGACACTGCGAAACACATTGCGTCGATCACGGGGCAGGACACAGCCGAGCTGACACAGAAGCTCAACGAAGCAAAAGATTCGAACAAAAAGTTTTTCTGGATCGTGCGGCGGGTCGATCTTGAGCGTGCGAGCAAGCTCGACGCGATGGAGCTCTCCGGCGTTTATTCGCGCAAAGAACCGAAGCGTTTCTATCCGAACGATTCGCTGGCGGCGCATGTGCTCGGTTTCGTGGGCACGGATGAGATCGGATTGAGCGGAGTCGAGCAGTACTACAACGAAAAGATTCGCGGCGAAGGCGGCAAGGTCTATCTCGAACACGATCGCACTCAGCGTGCGTTCGAGAGTTATGAAGTGCAACCGCACCCGGGCCAGACGGTCGTGCTTACCATCGATCAGGTTGTTCAATATCGGACTGAACAGGCGCTGAGCGCGGCGGTCGAGCGCACGCATGCGAAATCCGGAACTGCCATCGTGATGGATCCGCGCACCGGCGAGATTCTCGCGCTCGCGAATGCGCCGACCTTCGATCCAAATCAGCCCGGAGCTAATCCGCCCGAAACCCGTGCCAACGGTGCGCTGCAGAGTATTTATGAGCCCGGATCGACTTTCAAGATCGTCGCCTACTCGGCGGCGATTGAAAAAGGGCTGGTTAAGCCGGACGACAAGATTGATTGTCAGATGGGTTCGATTACTGTCGCCGGCCGCCTGATTCACGATGGTCACCCATATGGCGTACTCACAATCGCTGACGCCCTGGCGAAGTCGAGTAACGTCGGCGCGATCAAGCTCGGCCTAATGGTCGGCAACGAGTCGATGTACGACTACATGAAGCGGCTGGGGTTTGGATCGCGCACCGGTATCGATCTCGCCGGGGAATCGCCGGGTCTGCTTCGTTCGCTCGCCCGTTGGCAACCGTCGTCGATTGGTTCGCTCGCAATCGGACAGGAAGTCGGCGTAACTCCTTTGCAAATGGCGACCGCATATTCGGTGCTGGCTAACAACGGCAATTGGATCAAGCCGCACCTCGTGCGCGAGTTGCGCAATCCCGATGGCGGTGTGACGTTTCAAGCAAAAATCGAAAGTCGTCCAGCGCTGAAACCCGAAACGACCGCGGCGCTACGCACGATGATGGAAGGTGTCACATTGCGCGGCACCGCGAAGAAAGCACAACTCGAAGGCTACACCGCGGCGGGCAAAACCGGCACGGCGCAGAAGATCGATCCAAAGACGCACGCGTATTCGTCGACGAAGTTCATCGGATCGTTTGTTGGTTTCGCGCCCGTCAGCAATCCCGCGGTCGTAATCATTGTGGTGATCGATGAGCCGCTCGGCGCGTATCACGGCGGCGATGTGGCCGCGCCGGTCTTTCGCGAAATCGCCGAGCAAATTCTGCCGGAGCTAAACGTTACGCCGGACACTGAGATCAAATCGGCGCCACCGCTTATGGCTCAAATCTCGAAGCCTTCGCCACAGCAGGTGAAGGAAGAGCAGATGCAAACGGAGCAACGCCAGGCCACGCTGCCAAAGGTCGTCGCGGCGCGTAGCTTCAGCGGGCAAACGAGTGAAGTTGTTTTCACCGTTGCCAGCAAACGCGGCGCGCTGATGCCCGATCTTCGCGGCCAAAGCGTGCGCGACGTCGCGCGGATGTGCGCGCAACTTGGTTTGCGGCTCGAAGCGCGCGGCGAAGGATTCGCATCGCAACAGAATCCCGCGCCCGGTAGCGAGATTGATGCGGGACAAACAGTGCGTGTGGATTTCACGCGACGGAATTGAGTCAGCTACGGTCGCGGGCAGGCGAGGTCGTGTCAGAAGCCCGCGCGTGAGCAAGGGCCTCGTATCGAAAGTGGCCCTCCCTGACGGTCGGGCTTCTGACACATAATGACGGTGTGAACATTAGAACTGCAGCAAGTTTGATGGGCGCGAGAACGGAAGCTTTACGCGCCGAGCTCTTTGACAAAGAAATACTTGATTTCTCGATCGACTCGCGCACAACTGAAGCGGGCGAGTTGTTTTTCGCGCTGTCTCAACCGGATTACGAACGCGCCGGATTCAACGGCACGTTCGCAGACGCGCACAACTTCATCGCCGGGGCCTTTAAGAAGGGCGCAGTTGCGGCAGTCGCTCGACACGACCGGGTTCAAGGCGCCCATGACATGCAACCGCTGAACGATCGTTTGCTGATCGTCGATGACGTGATCGCCGCGCTACAAACGCTTGCGCGAAAAACTTACGAACAGTGGGCAAAACCGGTAATCGGAATCACCGGCAGCGCGGGCAAGACTACGACGAAAGAGTTGACAGCTCACGTGCTTTTACAGACCGGGCATCGCGTACTAAAGAGTGAGCGCAATTATAACAACAACCTGGGCCTGCCTCTTTCAGTCTTGCAGATGGTTAGTCGAGGCCGCCGGCCGGACGATTACGATCTGGCCGTCCTCGAAATGGGAATGTCCTCGCCCACGCACGAGATTCGACGTCTTGTGCAAATCACGCCGCCCGATGTCGGCGTGGAATTGATGGTCGCGCCGGTGCATCTCGAACACCTGGGCACGATCGAAACGGTCGCCGCGATGAAAGCCGAATTGATCGAAGGCTTGAAACCCGGCGGCGTGGCAGTGCTGAATGCGGATGATCAACTTGTGATGGAAATGAAATCCAAAACGGAAGGGCCGGTGCTTACTTTTGGTTTGGAGCATGCGGCTGATGTGACAGCTACCGATATCGACACGTCGCGATTTGGTTCGATTCGATTTCGGTTGAGTACGCCAATGGGCCAGGCCGCGGCGGAGTTGCCGATGACCGGACGGCACAACCTGATGAACGCGTTGGCGGCCTCGGCGGTCGCTACCGCTTTGAAGGTCAAGCCCGAGTTGATCGCGAACGCGTTGAAAACCGCGAAGCCGCCAAAGATGCGGGGCGAGGTTTTGGACTTCGCGGCGGGATTCACCGTGGTCGATGACTCGTACAATTCGAATCCACGATCGCTTCTGAGCATGGTGCAAACGTTGGCTGAGGCGGGTGACAAGATCAGCCGGCGGATCGTCATCGCGGGCGAGATGCTTGAGCTTGGGCCGGACTCGCCACAGATGCATCGTGAGGCTGGCCACGAGATTGCCCGGCTGGGAGTTGATTTATTGTGGGGAGTGCGGGGACTCGCAAATGAAATTGTCGCCGGCGCGCGCGACGAGGGATTGGCGGCTACGCGTTACTTTGAGAATTCTGAGGAAGCGGCGGCCGCAGCGATCAATGAAGCGCGCGAAGGCGATTTGATTTTGGTTAAGGGTTCGCGGAGTGTCGAGACAGATAAGGTTGTGAAAGCGTTGAAGGAGAGATTCCCGTTGGCGGGCCAGGACCAATGATCCTTGGTCAGTAGTCGGTGGTCAGTGGTTAGTGGTAACTGTGATCTCGGCGAGCTTTTCAACTGGCAACTGACAACTGGCAACGGACTGCTGAAAGATGATCTATTACATCCTTTACGAGCTGATCTACGGTCACTTCAAAGATCGGGATTGGTTTCTCGTAAAAGCGCTGAACGTCTTTCAGTACGTCACGTTTCGCACGGCATATGCTTCGGTCACCGCGCTGCTGATGTCGTTGTTTTTTGGCCGCACGCTAATCAACGGTCTGAAGAAATGGAACATCGGCCAACAGATTCGCGAAGAAGGCCCGCAGGGCCACATCGCCAAGCGCGACACGCCGACGATGGGTGGGCTGCTGATCATTGCGTCAGTGATCATCTCGACGCTGCTCTGGGCCAAGCTGACCGGTCTCTATGTTTGGTTAACCATTCTTGCGACGCTGGCATTCGGAGCAGTGGGTTTCGCCGACGATTACTTGAAGCTGGTCAAGCGACGCAGCCTGGGATTAACCGGACGTCAGAAGCTGCTGTTTCAGCTAATCATCGCGATCTGCGTCTGGCTGGCGCTGTATCTTTCAACGCAGTATTTCCAGACGAAGTATTCATGGAACGTCAGTATTCCGTTTTTCAAAGCGACGGCAGTTACCGAGCCGAGCGGCGTCAGTTACATCGGGCCGTATCTTTATCTCGTTCTCACTATCGTGGTGTTGCTGGGCGCCACGAACGCGGTGAATTTGACGGACGGGCTCGACGGTTTGGCGATCAGCGTGACCTTCATCGCCATGATCGCGCTGACGGCGTTGACATATTTGAGCAGCGATGCGCGCTGGGCGGGCTATCTAGATCTGACGCATCGGCCGGAAGCGGCAGAGCTGACGGTCTTCTGCGGGGCGATGGCCGGAGCCAGTCTGGGATTTCTCTGGTTCAATGCACCGCCGGCGGAAGTTTTTATGGGCGACGTTGGCAGTCTCGCAATCGGCGGCGCGGTTGGCACGATCGCGGTGTTAACGAAACAAGAGTTCATCTTGTTAATGGTTGGCGGCGTTTTTGTGATGGAGGCTCTGTCGGTGATGGTGCAGGTCAGCGTATTCAAGATGACCAAGCGCACCAGCGGTGTCGGGCGGCGCGTGTTTAAGATGACGCCGCTGCATCATCACTTTGAGATGGTGGGATGGAAAGAATCGAAGATCGTTTTTCGATTCGTGATTCTGGCGATCCTGTTTGCGCTGCTGAGCCTGTCGACTTTGAAATTGAGATAGAAGATTAGCCACAGAGGCACAGAGACACTGGGATGAAGAAACAAACCACAGATGCACACGGATATACACATATGCGGATCCCCGCGTCTTATATCTGCGGTCATCCGTGTTCATCTGTGGATCGCTTTTTCTCTGTGCCTTTGTGCCTCTGTGGCTAATGGAAATCGCCGGCAGAAAAGCTTTGGTTATCGGCGCGGCGCGCAGCGGAATTGCCAGCGCCCGCTTTCTGGCCCAACGCGGCGCGACGGTTGCGCTGAACGATCGCAAGCCGTTGAGCGAGTGGTCGAAATACGCACTCGATTTGAAAACTGAAGGCGTTGGTTTGATCGAAGGCGAGCCACCGTCATGGCTGCTCGATCAAATTGATTTAGTCGTCGTCAGCCCCGGGGTGCCGACGAAAGCGATTCCGATTCGTTATGCGGATCGCCGCGGGGCGGAAGTGATCGGCGAGATCGAATTGGCTTCACGATTCTTGCGCGGGCGTATCGTGGCAATTACGGGAACGAATGGAAAGACAACCACGACGAGTTTGATTGGTGAGATGTTGAAAGACGCGGGGCTACAAGTTCAGGTTGGCGGAAACATCGGCAACGCTTTGATCTCGATGATTGATTCGTCGCGCGACGATGGCTGGAATGTGGTTGAAGTTTCGAGCTTTCAACTCGAGACGATTGTCGATTTTCATCCGGCGGTGGCGGCGGTGCTGAACGTCACGCCGAACCACATGGATAGATACGAGATGTTAATGGATTACGCCGCGGCCAAACACAATGTCTTCCGCAATCAAACGCCGGGCGACGTGGCGATCCTGAATGCCGACGATGAAATCGTTTCGTCGTGGGCGAGCGGCCTGCGCGCGCACGTCGTCGAGTTCAGCGTGAAGCAAGAACTCGAAGAAGGATTGTTCCTACGCGATCGCGATCTGATTTCGCGTACGAAAGAAAGCGAGCGCGTGCTGATGACTCGCGATGAAATGAATCTGCGTGGAATGCACAACGTCGAGAATGTCCTGGCGGCGCTCGCTGCGGGTCTCGCTTGTGGCGCTGCCCCGGAATCGTTGCGCGAAACAGTGCGGAAGTTTAGAGCAGTCGAGCATCGCCTGGAAGAAGTCGCTGAGATTAAAGGCGTGCGCTTCATTAACGATTCGAAAGCAACCAGTGTTGACGCGACGATGAAGGCGCTGGAAGCGTTCGCTGACGAACCCGGAAAAGTTGTGCTGATTCTCGGCGGACGAGGAAAGCAAGCGCCATATGCGCCGCTGACTGATTTGATCAAATCGTGCGTGCGCAAAATGATTTTGATTGGTGAAGACGCGAAAACGATCGAGACTGAAATAGGCAACGCTGCACCGCACGAGTTTGCTTCCGACATGCATGACGCGGTCCTGAAGAGTTTCGCCGCCGCCGAACCGGGCGACGTGGTCTTGCTCGCGCCGGCGTGTGCCAGCTTCGACATGTTCGACAGCTTCGAACATCGCGGAAGAGTTTTTAAAGAAGAAGTTTCTAGTTTGGAGTTTCGAGTTTCGCGTTCTTACCGACCCGAAACTCGTAACTCGTAACTCGAAACTGCGAAAAGCAATGCCGCAAAAGTTACAAGTCGATAAATGGCTCTTCTCGGCGACGATCGGCCTCGCGTTGTTCGGCGTGGTAATGGTTTACAGCGCGTCAGCGGTGATCGCGCAGCAGGAGAATCACAGCCAATTTCACTACGTCATCAAGCAGACACTTTGGACGTCGATCGGTTTTCTGGCGATGTTCATCGCAATGCGTTTCGATTATCAAAACCTGAATCGACGCTGGATCGTTTACGGATTGCTGATACTGACGATCCTCCTGCTCGTTGCTGTATTTGGTTTCTCGCCAATCAACGGCGCGCGTCGCTGGATCAAGCTAAAGGGCTTTTCAATTCAACCCTCGGAGATCGCGAAGCTCGTGCTTGTATTGTTTCTCGCGCGATTCCTTGATAAGCGCGCCGGCGACGAAAGCTCATTCTGGCGCACGTTCCTCCCCTGCTTCGTCGTGCTCGGCATTATCGCCGGCCTGGTCGCGAAGGAGCCCGACCTCGGCACGGCGCTGATGCTGGCGATCATCTGCTTCACGATTTGTTTTGCGGCGGGGTTGCGGCCGCGCCATCTGGTTTACGCCGTCGTGCCCGCGCTTTTGTATGTTGGCAAGATGCTGATCTTCACGCCGTTCCGTATGAAGCGGCTGTCGGCGTTTATCGATCCGTGGGCCGATTCGCAGGGCACTGGTTACCAGGTGGTGCAGTCGCTGATCGCGGTCGGTTCGGGCGGTTCGCATGGACTCGGTTTCGCGCAAGGCAAACAGAAACTTTTGTTTCTACCCTTCGCGCATTCGGATTTTATTTTCGCCGTCGTCGGCGAAGAGCTGGGATTGGTCGGCGCATTAATCATCGTCTTCGTCTTTGCGATCTTCCTGTGGCGCGGCATGCGCGCGGCGCTGCGTGCACCGGATCGGTTTGGAATGTTTCTCGGGATCGGCATTGTCGTCAGCATCGTCGCGCAGGCTCTTATGAATATGAGCGTGGTGCTCGCGCTGCTGCCGACCAAAGGAATTCCGCTGCCGTTCATTTCGTATGGAGGTTCGTCGATCGTGCCGACGCTTGCGGGCGTGGGAATTCTTCTGAACATTTCGCAATACGCGGTGCTTGGCCAGCGCGGGGGTTTTGACGAAGGCGATTACGAAGATGAATTCGAGGAAGAGCCGCGACGGCGAAAGCGATGGGCGCCGCGGCAACGCGCGTCTTCGTTGGCGCGCGCGCGGTACGGATGAGCGATGCGCGTGCTAATTGCGGCCGGCGGCACCGGCGGTCACATTTATCCGGGCATTGCAGTGGCGAAAGAAATTGTCGCGCGCGATCGGTCATCAGTCGTGAGATTCGTCGGCACCGCGCGGGGTTTGGAAAATCGTCTGGTGCCGCAAGCAGGGTTTGAACTTTCGCTCATTGAAAGCGCGGGATTAGTGAACATGGGGCTGGCGCAGAGGCTGCGCGGTCTGCTCGTCCTGCCAAGAAGTTTTCTCGGAGCGCGTCGCCTGATCAAATCGTTCGCGCCTGATGTTGTAGTTGGAGCGGGCGGATATGTTAGTGGCCCGGTGTTGATGACCGCTTCGCTAATGGGCCTGCCCACGATTTTGATGGAATCGAACGCGGTGCCCGGATTTACGAATCGGCGCCTCGCAAAGTTTGTTGACGCAGCCGCAGTTTCGTTCGAGGCAGCGCTGCCGTACTTTCCGGGAAAGGGCGTTGTCACGGGCAATCCGGTGCGGCGCGAGTTCTTTGATATCAAGCCGAAGCAGCGTGATACGACAAAAGTTTCGCTGCTGCTCTTCGGCGGATCGCAGGGTTCGCGCGCGATTAACGAAGCGATGATTGCCGCGTTGCCGCATCTCGAATTGCATCGCGAGCGTTTGCGCGTGACGCATCAAACGGGGCCGGCCGATTTCGCGAAGGTGCGGGATGCTTATGCGAAAAATGATTGGACCGATGCAAACGTGCGCGAATACATCGACGACATGATGAATGCGTTTGCTGCCAACGACCTGATCGTTTCCCGTGCGGGCGCGACGACCAGCGCGGAGTTAATGGCTGCGGGCAAGGCTGCGATCATGGTCCCGCTGCCGGGCCAACTGGAACAGACACGTAACGCGGAAGCGATGCAGCAAGCTGGCGGAGCACGCATGATTTCGCAGGCGGAACTGAGTGGTGAGCGGCTGGCGAAAGAAATCAACGCGTTGGTTGACGCGCCCGAAGAGATTACTCGGATGGAAGTAGCAAGTCGCAAGCTCGCGCGCCAGGATGCGGCGGCCGTGACTGTTGAGTTGATAGAGAAAACAGTGAGCAGTAAGCGGTGAGCCGTGAGCAGTAGGAGAGAAAGCAGAAGGCGGAAGGATAGTTTACATGAGAAGCGTAGTGCTTAATCGGAAACGATATCTTCTTTTTTCTGCTCACTGCTCACTGCTTACTGCTTACTAATTCTGATGTTCAGACCATTCCAACACATTCACTTTGTCGGCATCGGCGGCATTGGCATGTCGGGCATCGCTGAAGTGTTGGCGAACCTGGGATTTCGTGTCTCAGGTTCTGATCAGAAAAAATCGGAAGTGACTGCGCACCTCGAAGACTTAAAGGTCGAAGTCACCGAAGGCCATGATGCGGCGAATGTGGGCGATGCGCACGTCGTCGTTCGTTCAACGGCTGTGCGCGATGACAATCCGGAAATCATCGAAGCCCGGCGCCGGATGATTCCGGTGATTCCGCGAGCAGAGATGCTGGCCGAGTTGATGCGCATGAAGCCCTACACCGTCGCCGTGGCCGGCTCGCATGGCAAGACTACTACGACTTCGATGGTCGCCACGGTGCTTGGCATTGCGGGTCTCGATCCAACGTTTGTGATTGGCGGCATTGTGCGGAGCTATAGGGCGAATGCGCGTCTGGGGAAAAGCGAGTTGATGGTCGTGGAAGCCGACGAAAGCGATCGTTCGTTCCTGATGCTGACGCCGATGATCGCCGTCGTGACGAACATCGATCGCGAGCACATGGATTACTACCACGACATGGAAGATGTGCGGCGATGCTTCACAGATTTCGTCAACAAGGTTCCGTTCTATGGTGCGGCGATTCTCTGTCTCGATGACCCGCACGTACAAGCGGTGATTCCGAAAGTTGAACGTCGCCGGATTACCTACGGGTTAAGCGCTCAGGCCGATATTTCCGCGCACGACATTCAATTCGATCACTCGTTCGGATCGAGTTTCACAGTCTTGAGTGGTGTCGACGTGCTTGGCAAGGTGACGCTGCGCGTCCCGGGCAAACATAACGTTTACAACTCGCTGGCGGCGATCGCGGTCGGACTGGAACTGGACGTGCCGTTTGACACTATGGCGCACGCCTTGTCGGAATTCAGCGGCGCTGATCGGCGCTTTCAATTCAAAGGCGAAGAGAAGGGCATCACAGTTGTTGACGATTACGGTCATCACCCAACCGAGATTAAAGCGACGTTGAGCGCAGCCCGGATTGGCGCGCCGAATCGGCGCATCGTGGTGCTGTTCCAGCCGCATCGCTACACGCGCACGAATGATCTGATGGACGAATTCGCGAGCGCTTTTAACAACGCTGATGTCTTGTTTGTGATGGACATTTACGCCGCGAGCGAAACGCCGATCGAGGGAGTCAACGCTGAAGTGCTGACCGGAAGAATCAAGAGTTACGGCCACAAGCATGCCGAATACATCGGAGCGTTGGAAGGTGCGCCGGAAATTCTCCGCGAGCACGTTCGCGAAGGCGATTTAGTGATTACGCTGGGCGCCGGTTCAGTTCATCGCGCCGGCGACCAGTTGCTGCAGCTCTTAAAGGGCGGGCAGTAATCGCAATGCAGACTGGAGCGCAAGCGTCCTCGCTTGCAAATGCTCTGACGTGACGAAGCAACCGGGACGGTGGCGCTCCAGTCGTTGATTGTTGGTTCAGTCAAATGGTCGAATTCGAAGAAAAAGCGAATAGCCGAATCGCGGATCGCGATGCGGCGATTGAAGCGATCGCGGCCCAGCTCGGCGTGCCTGCCGAACGCGGACGTCGCTTCGCAGATCTCACGAGTCTGCGGGTTGGCGGATCGATTGATTGGGTTCTGTCGCCGCAAACTGAAGCGGAGGCGGCAAGCTTGGTTCATGAATTGGAACAGCGAAGCATCGCCTGGCGGCCGCTGGGATCGGGCAGCAACGTGCTCGCCGATGACGGCGAACATCATTACGTGATCGTGAGCTTGAAAGAACTGAAGGCTGATCCAGTATTCGAAGGCGATCGCGTCTCTGTTAGCGCCGGGTACTCGCTGCCGCGACTTTGCATTGACGCGGCCCGGCAGGGACTTTCAGGCATTGAAGGGCTGAACGGAATTCCCGGGACAGTGGGCGGCGCTCTATGGATGAATGCCGGTGCGTACGGCCAGGAAATCGGCACAGTCGTCGAAACCGTGCGCGTGGCGCGCGATGGTCACGTTACTGAAATCCCGGGAAGTGAAGTGCAATGGAATTATCGCCACACATCCTTTCGCGAAGGCGAGTTGTTATTAGGCGCGACGCTTCTGCTTCACACGGACGACCGAGCAGCGATCGCGGAGCGAATGGAAAGGGCCAAGGGTCAACGCATGGCGACGCAACCGCACGGCGCGCGCTCGGCCGGCTGCTTTTTCAAGAATGCGCCGGCGAGCCAGATCGGCACCGGCAAGATGATTGACGATCTCGGCATGAAGGGCACGCGTCGCGGCGGCGCGGTGGTTTCGCCGAAGCATGCGAACTTCATCGTCACCGAAGGTGAAGACGCGAAGGCCTCCGACGCGCTGGCGCTGGCCGAAGAAATTCGCGAGCGCGTAAAGCGCGAACACGGCATCGATCTCGAATACGAAGTCGAGTTGTGGAGTTCCGTGTCAGAACCGGGAGCGGTAGCGACCGGATCGGAAGGATCTTCGTCAGAGAAAGAAATATGAAAGAACAAGTTGTCTCATCGCGCGGCGTGCGCCGCTCGGCGTCTCAAACAAAAGGCTTTGTCCAACGGCCTGCGCGGCGTGACGGTTCGGTCGCGAGTCGTCCTGGTTTTTCTCCGCGCGCGTTGTTCGCATACGTGCCGAAAGCCTTGAAAGTCGTAGTGGGCGTGTTCGTGCTAGTCGCCTTGATCGTCGGATATCGGGTGGCTGCATCGGCTTCGCTCTTTCAAGTGCGTTCGGTTGATGTGACGGGAACTTCGCGCACGTCTGCCGAAGAGATTCGGGCCATCGCCCGGCGAACTGCCACGCGTACCGGAGTGTGGCGCGCCGATTTGACCGCCATCAGCAACGAACTCAGCCACTTGCCGGGTGTTCGTGTCGCGGTCGTCAGTCGTGTGTTGCCGGACGGCTTGCGCGTCCGCATTACCGAGCGCGTGCCCATCGCGGTTGTGCGCACATCAGCCGGTCATTTTGTTTGGGTTGACGACGAAGGCGTCATGCTCGGCGAGATGAAACCGGACGATCACATGCCGGCATTTTTCGTCCGTGGTTGGAATGAAGAGGGAACCGACGACGCTCGCAAGGAGAACGTTGAGCGCGTGCAGAAATATCAAGAGCTTGTGCACGAGTGGGACGCGGCTGGTTTGTCGGAGCGCGTTAGTGAAGTGACGTTGATCGATGTTCGAGATGTGCGGGTGCAGCTTGCCGGAGCGGATTCGCAGATTGAAGTGCGATTAGGGTCACAGGATCTCGGACGCCGCTTGAAGGTCGCGCTTGAAGCGCTCGATATGTACAAGCAAAGCGCGCGCGGCTCGGCAATCACTTATGTTGATTTGCAGACTGGACGCGTGGTGATTGGATTCAGCTCCGGCAACAAGATGGCGAGCGACACCGACGCTTCCGATGCAGTCGGAACTGACACGAGCGTCGAGAGTGCCACGACTAAACCGGCGCCGACTTCGACCTTTGCCGAAAAGGATGCGACGAAAAAAACGAAGACAGATAAGCCGGCGGCGAATGCTGCACCAAAGAGCACGCGCAAGAATGATCGATCCAGAGAGAATTCAGTTAAGCCCGCAGCGCTGCGCTTTCGTTGATGGGAGATTTCGGATTTCGATCGAGAGAACAGATGGCTAAACGCACAAATCACACGATTGGGCTCGACATCGGAACGAGCAAAGTGACGTGCATCGTTGCCGCGCCCGGCGAGGAGGGGCTGCTCCAGATTCTCGGCGTTGGCGAATCGGAATCGCGCGGACTGCGCAAAGGCGTGATTGTGAATCCCGAAGCCGCAGTCGAGGCGATCAAGAAAGCGGTCGAAGAGGCCGAGCGCATGAGCGGCGTCCAAGCCGACGAAGTCACGATTAATCTCGCCGGTTCGCACATCATGGGTTTCAACGGACAGGCGATCGTCGCTGTTGCGAGTCGCGATCACGAAATCACTGCTGAAGATGTGCGCCGCGCGATTGACTCTGCCTGTGCGATTCAACTGCCGGCCGGCCGCGAGATTGTCGACCGGCTGCCGCAGGAATTCATCGTTGATGATCAGGATGGAATCAATGATCCGGTAGGCATGACGGGTGCGCGGCTAGCCGTGAAAGTGCACATCGTTACCAGCCCCGTCACGGCGCGACAGAACGCCATTAATGCAGTGAATCGCGCGGGATTAATCGTTGCGGACATGATCCTAGAGCAGCTTGCGGCGGCGGAAGCCACGCTGTCTGAAGACGACAAAGAATATGGCGCCGCGTTGGTTGATATTGGAGCAGAGACGACCGGCCTGTGCGTCTATCAACGCGGCGCAGTGCAACACACCGCGGTGTTTCCGCTCGGCGGATCGCATTTCACCAACGACATCGCGTTTGGACTGCGCACGCCGATTCCTGAAGCTGAACGCATCAAGCGCACAGTTGGTTGCGCCTCGAGTGCTTCGTTGAGCGATGCAGAGCGCGGCGAGATGGTCGAGGTTCCTTCAGTCGGCGGGCGCGCGCCGCGACAACTCTCGCGACAAATCCTCTGCGACATTTTGCAGCCGCGCGCCGAAGAAGTTCTGATGCACGTGAGTGATGAAATTCGCGACGCTGGCTGGAATCGGCAACTGTCGAGCGGCGTCGTGTTAACCGGAGGCGGTGCGCTGCTTGACGGCATGGTTGAGATTGCCGAGCAGGTGTTCGATGCGCCCGTGCGCATTGGTTATCCCGAGCGCGATCGTTTCGGCGGACTGATCGAAGATGTGCAAAGTCCTTCATGGGCTGCGGCTGCCGGACTCGCGCTGGTTTCGCAACGCGCTCACGCGCTTGAGCAACGCGCCGGCGTCGCAAAACGTGGAGGGAGTGGACGCTTAACGCACTTCATGTCGAAGTTTCGCAGCAGATTTAGTAGTAGTATTTTTTAACCAAGTGTTGTATGCTGGCCGCCCGTCGGCACAATATATTGACCGCAAGATATAGAGGCCCGTGGTCCAGCCAGCCCAAAATAAACGAAAGAGGCAGTGGAAGCCTTCCAAGTTCGGAAGAGAGGAAAGAACGATGACACCTGAAGTACGCGAACCCGGCAAGAGCATAAATATTTTCATAGATGACGAACCTCCCATTACCGGAGCACGCATAAAAGTCATTGGTGTGGGCGGCGGCGGCGGCAATGCAGTCAATCGCATGATCGATGCCGGCATCGAGGGGATCGAGTTCGTCGTTGCGAACACAGACTTGCAGGCGCTCAAGCGGTCGCGCGCGTCCGTGAAGATTCAACTGGGCGGCAGATTGACCAAAGGTCTTGGCGCTGGTGCTGACCCGGAAGTCGGACGACAGGCTGCGCTTGAAGACACAGACAAGATCATCGAAGTGCTGGAAGGCGCGGACATGGTCTTCGTGACAACTGGTCTCGGTGGAGGCACTGGCACCGGCGGCGCCCCGATTGTGGCTTCGCTGGCGACCGAGCTCGGCGCCTTGACTGTCGCTGTCGTAACAAAACCATTCAATTTCGAAGGACGCCGTCGTTTGCAGCAGGCAGAGCACGGACTGAGCGAGCTGCATGAATCCGTCGATACGGTGATCACGATTCCGAACGAGCGTTTGTTCGGCGCGGTTGCGCAAACCGCTTCGGTGACAGACGCCTTCAAGACTGCCGACGATGTTCTGCGACAAGCCGTGCAGGGAATCAGTGATCTAATCACGGTGCCTGGGTTCATCAATCTTGATTTTGCCGACGTGCGCACGATCATGCAGGGCATGGGTATGGCGCTGATGGGAACCGGATACGCGCGCGGGGAGAATCGCGCGATCGAGGCGACGCAAGAAGCAATCTCATCGCCGTTGCTCGAAGAAGCTTCGATCAAGGGCGCCCGCGGCGTGCTCATCAACATTACCGGCGGTCCGGATTTGACGCTGTATGAAATCAACGAAGCTGCGTCGATCGTCCGTGAAGAAGCTGATGACGATGCGAACATTATCTTTGGACACGTTATTGATGAATCGATGGCGGACGCGATGAAGATCACAGTTATCGCTACGGGATTTCGTCACGAGACAGCCACCGCGACGGTTGCGGCAGGCGCGCAGATGCCGATTACCACGGCGCCGCGTTACGCGCCGCGTTCGCCGGAGGAATTTCCGGGATCGCCCAACAATAAGCGCGTTGACGATCTCGACGTGCCGACATTTATCAGAAAGAAAGCAGACTGAAGTAGCAAGCAGTGAGCGGTAAAAAGCCGGTAGTCAATTGGATTCCGCGATTCCACCCATCGCGAATTCAACTACTTTGCAATACAACCCTCGTTCTCACTCTTAGCACGAAGTAAATACTGTCTGTGCTTTGCGTTTTCCCCTTTGGTCGTGTAGCATGACGCGCAATCCCTGAAGCTACTTAATCGTACGGGTCAGCGCATCTCTCCTCAGAAGGTCGTAGCTTGCGGCTTACTGTTTCTGACTGCACACGACTGAGGGCAATACCTCAGGGCCTTGGCAATTTTCTTTTCATAATTGTTTGGAGGAAGTACCGTGAACCGCAAACTTATCAGGACGACTCTGGCAGACGTGAAAGCCAGACGCGAGCAGCATCAACAGCGCGAGCGCAGCAATGGCAATCCACATATGGGTGGCCAGCAGCGTCCCGGCCAGCAACCATCGCCATCATCATCTATCCAAGTCCGCAAGCGTCAGCCACCGCCGACTGAGACACACGCTGAGATCTATTATTATAAGAAGCAGATCGATGCGCACACACCGATGGTTTTAGTGCTCGAAGACGGGGAAGAGATTGAAGGAACGATCGAGTGGTACGATCGTGGCGCGCTGAAGATCAATCGTCGTTCAGCGCCGAACCTGCTCGTGCTCAAGCGTCACATCAAATATATCTACAAAGCTGAAGAGCGCATGCCACAAATGACGCGCGTCGAAGATGCGATCCCTCACGCAACTGAGTCTTAGTTCGCTTGATCGCCGCGACCGCGATTCGAACTTGATCGCTATCGAGGCCTGACCCGATGAATAGTCTCAAGCCGGATTCTGCAGCCAGCCTTGCCCGCCGTCCTCGTGTTGGAATCACCATGGGTGATCCGACGGGCATCGGACCAGAGGTTGTCCTCAAAGCCGTAGCCGAAGAGGAAGTGCTGGCTGTTTGTCGACCGGTGATCATTGGCGACGCCCAATTGCTCGCTCACAACGCACGGACGCTCGACTTGCAGTGTGGCTATGAGATCGTTCGTCGCGATGAAAAGATTCCGGCGGATTTCACCGAGCCGGTTATTTTTCATCTGGACAACATTCATGGGCACATCGAGCCGGGAATTGAATCAGGCGCAGCGGGAAAAGCCGCGGCGCAATACATCGAAGCTGCGGTTGAGCTTTGCGGGGCCGGCAGCATTGACGCGATCGCGACGGCGCCAATTAACAAGCGCGCGCTGTTTCTGGGCGGGTACAGCTTTCCCGGACACACTGAATTTCTGGCGCATCTAACCGGAACCGAAGAGTACGCGATGGGATTTGTCGCGGAGAATCTGCGAGTCGTTTTGATCTCGACTCATGTTCCATTGTCCGAGGCAATTCGAATCGCGACCCGCGAACGTTTTGAAAAGACAATTCGTCTGGCCGATCACGAATTGCGCCGCTGGGGAATTGAGCGACCGAGAATTGCAGTGGCTGCGTTGAATCCGCATGGCGCTGAGGGCGGTTTGTTCGGAATCGAAGAAGCCTCCGAGATTCTTCCCGCCGTTGAAGCTTGCAAAGCGATCGATCGTATAAATGTCAGCGGACCATTTTCAGCTGATACGATCTTCCTGCGTGCGTCGCGCGGCGAGTTCGACGCAGTCGTAGCGTGCTATCATGATCAGGCGATGATTCCGGTCAAATGTCTTTCGTTTGGCGAAGCTGTCAACGTCACGTTAGGCTTGCCGTTCATTCGCACCTCGGTCGATCATGGGACCGCGTTCGACATCGCTGGCAAAGGCATCGCCGAGCACTCCAGCATGGTCGCGGCGATCAAACTGGCGGCCGAGCTTTCAATCAAAGCCGGCGAGTGCGGCCGGGCACTTGAAGCGGCATAGGTAAATCGAAACTTGAGCGACAACACTTCAAAGGGACGCGTTTTGGTTGCGGACGACGATCCGGCGATTCTCCGTTTAGTCACCGCAATACTACAGAAAGAGGGATTCACCGTCATCGGGGCCCGCGACGGGAAGGAAGCCTACAAAGCGCTCCAGGACAATTCCGGATTCACCGCGGCTGTCTTCGATGTCGTCATGCCTCACATTCAAGGTCCGGAACTGGTGCGTTATATGAAGACTGAGAAACGCTTCATGAATATCCCCGTGATGATGATGACGGCCGAGCAGGATCCGAAACTTTCGCGCGACAGTTTCGCTGCGGGCGCCGTTGTTTTTCTTCCCAAGCCTTTCACCACGGTGCAACTTCAGACGATGTTGCGCATGTTGGTAGGGAAAGCGAAGGGTTAGCTCTTCGTCTCAGAAGCCCGCGCTTCAGCAGGGCAGCTCTGTCAGCTGACTCGACCTGAATAACGGACTTCCGGATCTATTCAGGAGTATCCATCATGTCTAAACGAAATATTCTGGCGGTCTTGCTCGCGGTTCTTGTTCTGTCGTGCGCGTTCGTGATCACTAGCACTCGCGCTGCCGGCGATCTCACGCCAAAGGAAGCTCGTCGTCTGATCGCACGGATGGCTGGAATTCAATTGCCATCCGACGCTGTGCGCATCAAGGAAGTCTCAGCGATGGGGAACTCAGCGACTGTGGTCGCGCAAGTCGAGACGGCATTTCGTTTTGATAAAGGCGGAGACGGGAAGTGGCGCGTTGCGGAAATTCGCACCGGCGATCGTCGTTGGGAAGACGTCGACATGCTGGTCAAGGCTCTGAATGCTGAGAAGACCGCGCGCGCGCGCTCTGAACTAGAGTCGATCGCGACGGCTCTCGAATCGTTTCGTCGTGAACGCGGGTTCTATGTAGAGGCTAAGACGGAAACCGCGCTGATCGACAATCTGAATCCGCGGTATCTCTCTACCGTCCTACGCGTCGATCCCTGGCACCGGCCTTATGAATACGAAGGCACCCGCACTTCATTTGTGTTGCGTTCCGACGGTCCTGACGAAAAGCCCAACACTGCCGACGACGTCACCATCTCGCGTTGACTTGTCGCGCCCAGTTGTCTGTCGCTGATCCCGTCTCGCTCTCTGTCTTGCCAAAATCCGTCACCGTGCCGCTGACACTAATTGTCAACGGGCAGTGATCCCAACTTGCTTGCCGAACTCACCGAACGATCGAATTAGCTAAAAACGCTCAGCAATTATTTGAGTTGTACTGCTCCTGGTTACAGCAGACTCGTCTGGCACACGCCTTGAGATAGACCCCGCGACAAATCGCGCGCTGCGGTTGTTCATGAGACAAAGCCGGTGGCGCCGAAGGGAAACCAAAACCAGCTTATCTCTTTAAGGAGCAAATGAAAGTTATGACGAACAAGAATCAGAAGGGCTTCTCGTTAATCGAGCTGCTCATCGTTGTTGCGATTATCGGCATCATCGCCGCCATCGCTATCCCCAATCTTCTAGCTTCCCGGCGCGCCGCGAACGAAGGTTCGGCTCAGCAGTCACTGCGTACCCTTTCCAGTGCTGAGGCGACCTATCAGGCCACCGCCGGCAACGGCAATTACGGCAGCATGGCTAACCTCACCGGTCAGAATCTGATCGATGGCACACTCGGCGGCGGCACGAAGAGCGGTTACGGCTTTGTGATCACCGGCCCGAGCGCGACTGCGTTTACGGTAGGCGCCGCGCCGACCAGCACGAATGCAGTGACCGGCACTGGCACCCGCATGTTCTGTATCGATCAGAGTGGCGTGCTCAAAGCGAAGGTCCCGGCGACCGAAGTGGTTCCGACAGATTGTACCGTCGCTGGCTTCAACGCAGTTGGCTAATAGTCCGATTGCCTAATTATGATGAGAGGGCAGGGTTGAACTTTACCCTGCCCTCATTTTTCAAACTGCAAGAACTTGCCGACCGGCCCTCTCCCAATGAGTTTTCAGTTGAGTCGCTCGGGCCAAGAGTATTCAAAACCAAGACGAAGGACGGGCAGATAATCATGCAATCACAAAGGCAGACAGGCTTCTCCTTAATTGAACTGCTGATTGTCGTCGCAGTAATTGGCATTATTGCCGCGATCGCAATACCGAATCTCTTGGCGTCGCGACGCGCGGCCAACGAAGGTTCCGCCCAATCGTCAATACGAACGATTGCTTCGTGCGAAGTCACTTATGCGCACACATACGGAAACGGCGACTACACAGATCTGCCTACGCTGGGTGCGAGGGTTATGACTGACGAAGTGCTTACCAGCGGCACTAAGAGTGGTTACTTGTTTGTAGCGAGTGCCGACGCCGGCAATTCTCAAACGTATTACGCCACCGCCTATCCGGTGAAGACTAGTGGAATCGACCAGACGGGCACACGTCGTTTCGCGACATCCGACGATGGAATAATGCGCGGAGATACGGACCTGTCCGGCGCGCCCGCCGATCGTGCGGCAGTGGTAGCGATGCCCGCGCTCAACTAACTCACGCTCAATTATATGCCTGCCCCTTTTCGCGGAGGTCGGAGTTACTGCTCCGCCTCCGTATAGTTTTTCAAGGCTATGAATTCGCATTCAATCAGCTTGTCCCAGAAGAAGACCTTCGTGCCCACGTTCTCGCCTGAGACGGGTCACGTGGCGGTCGTCGCCTTGGTTGCCATCGCGGTGATGGTGCCGATGGCGTTTTGGGGAATGCCTTCGGCCAATGATCTTTCAAATCATTTTCGATTCGCGCTGCCTTTCTATGACGCATTGAGCAGTGGTCACTTGTATCCGGGTTGGTTGGCCGAATCAAATGGCGGTTTCGGCGATCCGAGTTTTCGTTTCTATCCGCCAGCGCTCTATTACCTGCTGGCGCTGGGCCGGTTCACCACGGGGAACTGGTTTGCAGCTAGTATGCTGACTTTCACGGTGCTCTCCCTGTTGGCAGCGATTGGTATGTATCTATGGGCGAGGGAATTCACCTCGAGTCAGACGGCAATGTGGGCCGGAATTTTTTATTCGGTCGCGCCCTATCATCTGAACCAGTTTTTTCAGGCACTGATGTTGGCTGAGTTCGCGGCCGCTGCGGTCCTGCCGTTCACGTTTCTCTTCGTCGAAAGAGTTTGCAAGTATCGGCGGCCGAAAGACGTCGCAGGTCTTGCCGCAGCCTATGGGTTGCTGGTGCTTACGAATCTGCCATTGGCAGTTATCGGCTCGATCGCGCTAGCGCTCTATGCGCTGCTGCGCATCGAGAAAAGCAAAGTTGCGCGTACGATCTCCGCGCTTGGCATCTCAGCCGGGCTCGGACTCGCTGCCAGCGCGTGCTACTGGACCACGATGATCTTCGAGTTGAAATGGATTCACGGCAATGATCTTAATCCGGAACCCGGAATCAGTTACAGCAACAACTTTGTCCTCTCGACTTTCTCACCAGACTCTCTAGGTGTTTGGTGGATGAACATTCTGCTGCTGTCCAGCGCGGCGATGTTTTGGCCGGCTGCAGTCCTGGCGAGTCGGACTGCGCGGCAATACAACCTCAAAATTCAGGGTAAGGCGCTGATCGCATTAGTCGCAATCCTGGCAATGACTCTCTTCATGGCGACACCGTTGTCACGTCCAGTCTGGGATTCGGTACATCTGCTGCAGGAGACGCAGTTTCCCTGGCGCTGGTTCTCAATTAGCTCGATAGCCGCATCACTTTTGTTAGCGCTTTCGGTTCCTTTCTGGACACAAGTAATGAAGACCAGAAAAAGACCGCTGGTGATGTTTGCAATCGGCACGGTGGCTATCTCGTTTGCTTTTTCATTTGCCCACATTATCCGTGAAGCGCGCTGGCTGACGCCGGCACAGTTTGAGCAAACACTCAGCGACATTCGGGGCTCCGCGAGTATTCCGTTTTGGCTGCCGGTCTGGGCGCACGCCCCTTTACCGGAAATGAATGCCTTGGTGGAAGCCGGCGATCGAAACATTAAGATCGAAAGTTGGACGCCAGAGAAGCGCGTCTTTCATATTGATCGTGGCAATGCAACCGTAGCCCGGGTTAAAACCTTTTTCTATCCGCTCTGGGCGGCCACTGCCGCTGGTCGGGTTTTGCCAACCAGTCCTGACGAGCATGGAGCGTTGCTGATCGCAGTCCCTCCTGAAGGTGTTTCGGTTCAACTCGACCTGCGCGAACCACGCAGAGGACGCCTTGCCGGTGGCGCGACTCTCGCCGGATGGTTTTTGATTGGCCTACTCTTAATTCCGATTTATCGGAGGACCGGAAAATGAGCACTGCCGCGGCCGAGACCTATTCTGAAGTTCTCGCTTCGCCTTTTCCCATCGAGGAAGGCGCCCTGCGTCCTACAGAGCTGCTCCAAAGACGACACTACGATCGGATCGCTTGCGACTACGAAGCTCACTACGGCGATCCGTCCAGCCTCGAATATCGTCGCCGCTTCATTTACCAGCCCATGTTCGAAGGTGTAAACCTGCGCGGGATGAATGTGCTTGATGCGATGTGCGGAAGCGGGCACACGGCCGATTATCTGATATCGCAGGGTGCGCATGTCACCGGACTCGACATCTCTCCGGCGGAAATCACAAGGTTCAGAGAACACTGGCCGAACGCGCGCGGGTTTTGCCGCTCGCTGCTGGACACTAAGTTTGATTCGGAGTCGTTCGATTGTGTGACGATTGTTGGAGGCTTGCATCATCTGCATCCTCACCTCAACGCCGCAATTGAAGAGATCCTGAGAATCCTCAAGCCCGGCGGATACCTTTGTTTTATGGAACCGCACAGTGGCTCGATTCCCGACATTGTCCGGCGCTTTTGGTATCGCTTTGATCGCCTGTTTTCAGACAATGAGGCCGCGATTGATATCGCCGGGTTACAAAAGGATTTCGTCGGGCACTTTAATTTTGATCGCATCCGGTATCAAGGCAATATCGCTTTCATACTCGTGCTGAATTCCCTCATCCTCAGAATGCCCTTAAGCGTCAAACCGATATATTCCCCGGCACTGATGGCTTGCGAGGCGGCCGCCGGCAAGCTGCAGGGTAAATTGACCTCCTGCTTCGCCATCGCCCAATGGCGAAAGAAATGATTGACTGAAAAGAAATCTATTTCGAAATTCACGAGTCTGGGTTACAGTACTTTTCTTCTCAGGCTAGATGACTGATCGAATCAAAGCCACGACACCGCCCGCTTCAACAGAAATTTCAACCGCCCGTAGCGCGGGTTCCCGCGCAATAATCGCTATCGCGCGAAATGCGTTTCGCGAGGCAGTTCGCGATCGAGTTCTCTACAATCTTGTTCTCTTCGTTCTGCTGCTGATTGCCGGATCGATGTTTCTTGGCGAGCTTTCGGCAGGACAGGAATCCAAGATCATCGTCGACCTCGGCTTGAGCGCGATGCTGCTATTCGGAGCCTTCATCGCGATCTTCGTCGGTGTGGGTCTGGTCTACAAAGAGATTGAGCGGCGCACGCTTTACGCGATCCTGTCCAAGCCGATCGGGCGCGGACAATTCCTGCTCGGGAAATACTTGGGCCTCGGCCTTACGCTGCTAATCAACGTCGCGATCATGGGAGTCGGCGTCTCGCTTGCTCTTACATATATTCATCGCGGCTGGGATCCGCTAGTGCTGAAAATCTGGCCGGCGATTCTTTTGATCTATTTTGAGCTGATGCTGCTGACCGGCGTGGCGCTCCTGTTTTCGTCATTTTCTTCACCAGCCTTGTCAGCCTTGATGACGTTCTTCGTTTTCATCATCGGACATTTCAGCGGCGATCTGAAAAGTCTGGCGAGCTCAGCCGGAAACGTGGCCGCGCGTGCTCTGTTTCGCGCGCTCTATTACTTGCTGCCGAACCTGACTCATTACAGCGTGATTACGCCGACGGCGCACGGCCTCGCGCCTGACGCCAGTGCGATTGGACTGGCAGCTGCTTATACGGTTGTGTACAGCGCCGTTTTGTTAGCGGCTGCGACGTTGATTTTTGGTCGCCGAAACTTCAAATGAAGAAGAACGCATTACTCGTCGTTCAGATCGTCGTCGGCTTGGTTGTCGCCGTCGCGCTGGTGCGCGTCATGGATTCCCGGCAAGCAAATGCTCCGGCGCAATTCGCTGAGGATCCGCTTTACGTGAAAGCTGCGACCGCGAAGCGCATGAGCCTGGCGTTCAATGGGCTGGCCGCGGATTGGTACTGGATGCGCTCGCTGCAATACGTCGGCGCCAAAATCGTTGGCTTCGAAGACTCACACGAAGGCCGCATGGATTTTGGAAATCTCGCTGATCTCGATCTGCGACTCTTGCCGTCTCTCTTGCGGATGAGCACAACTCTCGATCCGCAATTCATCGCTCCCTACGAATATGGCGCGACTATTTTGCCAGAGATAAATTCGGATTACGCGACTTCGTTACTTGAAACCGGCATCGCTGCAAATCCTAACCAGTGGAGACTGTATCAACATCTCGGTTACGTTTACTGGCAGCGTAACGAATATCAAGAGGCGAGTGAGGTGTACGCCGCGGGTGCGAAGATTCCGGATGCACCGCCGTGGATGGCAGCGCTCAGCGCGCGCATGAAAGCAGAAGGCGGATCGCGTGATTCGGCTCGTGAGGTCTACCGGCACCTGTACGATTCGTCGAGCGATCGAGCCGTCAAAGACATGGTCACCAAGCAAGTGATGCGTTTGGATTCGCTCGATCAAATCGAAGTGCTACGCAAGATTCTCGCTGCTTACAGCGAAAAGAATGCCCGCTGCGCCTCGTCTTGGCTTGATGTGAGAAATGAATTACGGTCCGCGCGTTTTCAGATCGACGCCATGACGAACGCGCCGCTCGATCCATCGGACACGCCTTATCGATTGACTGAAAAAGGATGCAACGTCGAGCTGAGCCAGTACACTGGCGTGCCGAGAAAATAGCGATGCCGATTATCGAAATCGAAAATCTGACGAAAGATTACGAAGTCGGTTTCTGGCGCAAGCGCAAAGTCCGCGCGCTCGATGGGCTGTCTCTGGAGGTCGAGCAAGGACAGATCTTTGGTTTTCTCGGTGCGAACGGCGCGGGCAAAACGACCACGTTGAAGCTCCTGATGCGTCTGATCTTTCCGACCGGCGGCAGCGCGCGCATTCTCGGTTGCGACATCAGCGATATCTCGATGCACTCGCGCATCGGTTACTTGCCTGAGAATCCTTACTTCTACGATTACCTGACCGCGCGCGAGTTTCTGAATTACTGCGGCGAATTGTTTGGCAGGAACAACATTCGAGGGCGCAGCGAAGAATTATTGACGCGAGTGAATCTCGATAAGAAGAGTTGGGATCGTCAACTACGAAAGTTTTCAAAAGGCATGCTGCAGCGTGTCGGACTCGCGCAAGCAATCGTGAATGATCCCGAAATCGTTTTTCTGGACGAGCCGATGAGCGGACTCGATCCCGTCGGTCGTCGTGAGGTGCGCGACCTGATCGCGTCTCTGCGCGACGAAGGAAAGACTGTGTTCATGTGCTCGCATATCCTCTCGGATATCGAAGTGCTGTGCGACAACGTTGCGATTCTTAAGGGTGGGCGTGTGGCCCACGCAGGCTCGTTGAACGATCTGCGCGCGAAAGAGACGAGTGCGATCGAAGTAATCGCAAGCGACGCAGACGCTGAAAGTCTAAAAGCAAATCTTTCGATCGATGCGGAAGTGACGACGACGCCGAGCGGATTGCGCATTCGGATCACTAACGAAAGGGAAGTAGACGCCGTGATCGCCGCGCTGCGGAAAGTAAACGGCAAGCTGGTTTCAGTTCAGCCAGTGCGCCAGTCGTTGGAAGAGTTGTTTATGTAGCGCTTGTTCGTGCAGCGAAGAGAACCGAAGCCTAAAACAAAATCGCGAATCGATTTTCTCGCCTCGTTTGACAGTCTTCAAAGCGCTTACCTATACTGCAAATTCCTCAATCGCCATGGCCAGGTAGCTCAGTTGGTAGAGCGCGGCCCTGAAAAGGCCGGCGTCGGCGGTTCGATTCCGTCCCTGGCCACCATAATTTTCAATAACTTAGCGACAGCCATAAAAACGGAAAATTGGTCTGACGTACATATAACGTACATCGGCTAGACGATATTCGCTGTTATGCACGCGGGTTCAAGTAGGTTCCACATCACTCGCGCCGTGCTGCTGGTCCTGGCGATATGCTGCCGCGCCAGCTTCGCATAGCGTTCTGTCATCTTGATATTTGAATGGCCGAGGATCTTCGCGAGTTCGTAAAGATCACCACCATTCATCATGTACCAAGACGCAAAAGTGTGACGTAGATCATGAAAGCGGAAGTCTTCGATCTCCGCTCGTTCCAGCAGATCTTCGAAGCTCGACTCCACCCGTCGTCGTCCGCCTTGGGCGTTTGCTTTCGGTGGAAAAATGAGGTCACGGTTGACGATAAATCGAACATTGCCCTTCTTCGCAGGCTTAGGCATGTAGAGCCGCAGCTCTTCAGCCAGTTCTGGAAGCATCGGAACATAACGCATCTTGCCGCCCTTCAGCTTCGCTCGTACCGCCAACAGTCCCTCGTTGTACATCACGTCAGACCATCTCAGGCCGAATATCTCTGAAGCGCGCATACCAGTGGTAACTGCTATGAGCACAATCATCCTGAGACGGCAAAACGTCTTGTTGAAATCGTTCGTCCCCTTACGGTAGACCTTCTCATCTAGGGCTTTCTTGAGCCTTCGCAGCTCGCCTTGCGACAGATAACGGTCTCTCTGATCATCGGGTCGTCTGATCTCGACCAGATCGGCGGGATTCCGATCGATACCAGTTTCCTTAGACCAGATGGTTGCCGCCTTCTTCATCATGTGGTGCATGACGTTGAAGTGCCGCACGGCCGTTGCTGGCGAAACCTCTCGGACTAACATGAGATTTTCATACCAGCGAGTTATTGCATTGCCGTCTACCTCGCGAACGAACAATTTCCCTAACGCCGATCGGATGCCTTCGACTATGCTCTTTTCGCGATCTGCTGAACGCTTCTTGATACCGTAATGCGTCCAGTATTTATCTATGAGCGCAGACATCCGAAAATTTACCTCCCGTTTGATATCGAGGTGACGATTTTCATCTCGAACGGACATTTTCTTCCGTTCGACTTTGCGAGCCAGTTCATATGGGCCATGTACGACCACGCATTTGTGTCTGCCTCGCTGCCACCACCTAACTTCAAACGCTCCTTCTGACTTTTTTCTAATCGACATTCAAAGCTGCTCCTTTCAGTCAATGGTTTCGATCGTGTGCTGTTCGATAAAGCGCTCTAGCGCTTTCACGTCGAACCGCAACGCTCGACCGACCTTGACGTAGGGAACCTCCCGCAACCTGGCTTTCTTGTAGACGGTGTCCACTTCGAGACCCAGGTATTGGGCGGCTTCCCTGACATTCAGGAGCCGCTTACCGTTGGCTATATCTAATACCATTTCAACTGGTTCTTTGTGAACCATTTTTCGTTTGTGCTGCGATCGAATCGCTGACTTCGTTTTCAGATCGGAATAGTCGTCGAGCATAGTGTCGATCAACTTTCAAAGGATGTGCCGCAGAAGTGCGGCCACCGAACGAACTATTACAACGCTCCGAAGTCTTTGTTTTCTTGGAAGAATCTAAGGAGCGGATCGGGGAAAGAGTTTTTGAGACAGCAGTAACGCTGTTTACCTGCTTCCAAAGCGAGCAACGCTTTGGCTGTTTGATGGCAGATCGGTAGAGAGTGGATTAGCGTTCTTGTTGCGTCTTAACATCCTGAGCCACGCCATACGCGAAGTCTTTGGCGGCTTCCGTTTCATCGTCGAACCGTTTGGCGATTTCTTTCTTACTCAAACCCCGTTCCTTGAACACTGGCGTCAGTTGCTCCCAATCCAGATTCCTTCCGGCACGAGCTTCTGCGAGTGTCTCCTGAACGAGCGCCAAACTAATGTCCTGCATGCGGAGCGAAGTCGCATTCTGCTTGATCACTCTCAGCAGGAGGTCTTCGAGCGTCTTGCGGTATTGAGCCGACTCCTGACCAGAAGTGAGTTCGGAAAGCGCTTCGTCGGCAGCCTTCCTGCGACGCGCAGTGAGGGCTTCATCGAGTAGCTTACGAAGCACAATGGATTCTCTTATACCTGTTTCTTTGATGATCTGATCGATCGCGTCCACCTGATCAACCCAAGGATGGATTCCATACATTTTGGACTTCGAGATCACTCGTCGAGCCCTCTTCTTTGATGCCATAGATGCCTCCGTTCCTCTTCCACATTCGGTCGGAAATTTGACTAATTAGTACGCGCTAAATTACTGAGAGCTAGTCGTTTCCAGCAAAGTGTACGAAGTGTACTCAAAAAAAGTACGATCTGTAACAGTGTAACGTCTTAAGATTCTGCAATTAGCATCATCCGACCATCGCAAAACGGCTCCCTATCCTGTCTGCTCAGTACTCTCAAAGTGTACACTTGAAAATGCACCGCTTCTCCCCGCCACCAACCGAAGGTTGAAAGCCTAACTCTTTGGTTTCGCAATTCGGTCAGAGTGCAGTAATGACCTTCAAGCTCATGGTTGAAATTGAGCGCATTAATCACCCTCATTAGACACTCACTTGCAGACAAAATTCAGTGTTGCGCAACACAATTGGGGCGCTTTGAGAAGCGCCAAACCACAACCTCCCGCTAGAGGGGTTTTTGTCCTCATTAACCTAAAGCCATAACGTCCTTAACAGGCCAGCTAAAGAGTTATTAGATCCGCCGGAAGCTAACGGTAGTCGTCCGTGCTTTGGCTGCTCGTGACTGAGTGTGTAGGCCGACAAGAGTAGAATGCCGACTATGGAAAATCAGCCATTCGACCTCGGCAAGGCATTAGCAATACTTGAAAGAACGCCCGCCAGCCTGACAGCTCTACTCAACGGGCTACCGTATACCTGGTTAACTGCTACAGAAGGAGAAGGCACATGGTCGCCTTACGATGTGATCGGACACCTAATCCATGGCGAGCGCACCGACTGGATTCCGCGAGCGCGTCACATTCTGGCGGGAGACAAGCGACCTTTTGAGCCCTTCGACCGTACGGCGTGTTCACCGAGAGCAAAGGAAAGACCATCGGCCAGCTGCTATCAAATTTCGCTGAACTTCGTCGGGAGAATATCGGAACGTTGACCGGTCTCAATTTGACGGCAATTGATTTAGAGCGGATTGGGCAGCATCCCGAACTTGGCGAGGTTACCCTGAGTCAATTATTGGCGACTTGGGTAGTACACGATCTGGATCACATCGCACAGATCGCGCGCACGATGGCCAAAGCTTACGGGGAGGCGACGGGTCCGTGGGCGGCCTATCTTTCAATCCTGAGAGATAGGGTATAGGTGACCGGCAATGTTGGCGTGATAGCGGCGGCGCAAGCTTCCGAGCGGTATTCGCGGCTGGGGATCGAGCCTTTCCCATCGTCGCCGTAAGCGCATGACAACTTTCGGGCGTAGGCGCATGAGTCGCCGGAATCGGTCCTCGTTCCAGTCCGCCCGTGCCTCCCGCAATGCGAGGTCAAGCCGCATCAACAAAGACGCAGCTTGGGCTGTCAGTTCTCGATCTCGTCTTAGTCTCGGTCGCGGGTTGCTGGCCGTTAACGGCGGCAGCATGTAGCAGCGAATAGTCGACGTTCGAACCGTCGCGTGCGACGCGATTTCTTCAACGCAATTGACTATGGGAACGGTCTGCATCGTTAACCTCATCCGAAGTCCAGAGCCAGTTGTATTTCTTCCACGTCGCGCGGAATGTCTGCACGTCGCGCAAAGTAAAAGGCTGGTAGCGTAAGGCCGGACTCGGCTTCGTCAGTGTCTCTGGCTATCGTGACGACTGACGATTCCGGCTCGCTCGTCGGCTCGACCGTCGCGATTGGGACAAACCAGTCGTCGAGGTCAACGATCTGAGGCCGGGCCAACTGCTGGGGCTCAATCTCGGGTGGTTCGTCGTCAGTCAAGACGTCGCTGACCAGTACCGGATAACGAGCAAGCAATTCAGTGAGTACGCCGATTCCTGTTTCGTCATCCCTCGGAACAAAGAATCGCTGCTTCCAATCGATTTGCTCATTGATGAGGCCAAGGCTGCGAATCTCAGCGAACCTGTATGGATCGACTCCGATTAACTCTATGACTGGCTCTCGGTGAACCATCTTTCTGCAAAGCTTCAAACCGGAAACGAGGGTAACTTCTTCGCCTTCGTCCAGGATGCCAGTAAAGATTTCTTCCGGCTCTCGCAGATCGCGCGTCGCGCCAAGCGCGGCAACAATGGGCCCAACCTGCTCCTGTGGGATTCGAATGCCAACAATCCGCTGCCCGTCGTCGGTTGTTACTCGCACAACGCGGAGCCGCGCTTCCTCATGGGTTTTAAATCTCTCCCAAAGCGGTATGATTGCGCCGCCTATGATGTGCGTCTCGTGCGTTTCAATCGGCGGCACCGTCGCGTGTTTCTTGATCCACCAGTCACGGGCTTTCGATGGAATCACGGCGCGGTATTTCTCCTTTAGCTCGTCGTCGTGAATGTAAGTACTTCGCGCCGCTTCCGGTTTCCAGATCGCGAACGTGCGATAACTGTTCCCGTTCTCAGCGTTCGTGTGGAGTCCAGATTCAATTGCGAGGATGAAGTGACCATTCTTCCGATGGCGAAAGAATGCTCCCGTCTTTCGTTTCCTCACTCGCTCGGCTTCGTCGAAGCTAACGGCCTTCGACGGCATGTCTATCTCTAAGGTGTAGTGGGTGGTTTGTGCCTGGGTGATCTCATCGGTGTGTACTACGCGTGAAGCCTTTGCAATCCGTATCGCCAATGCTTTGATATCTGTCACTCCCTCATCAAAGGTGCCGTTGGCTTTTGCATACCGGACGGTCTGCTCGAACAAATTTACAAAATGATCGAATAGGGCGTTTTGCTGATCTACGTCAAGGGCCAACACGCGGTTAAGGAATCGAGGCACGTTGTAGAGATCTTCTTTGCGTACTTCCTCGCAGCCGTCGCGGTTACGAACCAGCAAGCCAATATCGCGTAACGTCTGACGCGGATTCGCGAGGCCTGGGACATTGCCGCTTTCGACTATGCGCTTGAGCATGAGGCACAAAGCCGCTCGCCCTTCTTCCGTCTCAAAGTTGTACTTGGCGAGGTCGCCGCTGTCGGCGCTGCGGCGGTCGCCTTTGGTCAATGCACCCAGACTGCCAAGCCGTCGCGCGATGGTGGAGCTAAATCGCTTCTCTCCGCCTAACTCGGTCGAGAGTAATACGTACTCGGGCGGCACGGCTTGATCGCTTCTGTGCGTACGGCCAAAGGTCTGCATTTGCTTATCTGCACTCCAACCAAGCTCAAGCGTGACGTGTACTCGTCGCTGCCGGTTCTCCGCGCGGTTGGAAGCATGAAGCGAGATTCCCATCGCGGCGGCATCGCTGATGATGGCTACGCGCTTCTTGCCTGATTGGAACTGTTCCATTTCGTGAACATTGGTGCGGTGCATTGCGACGCCTTCGGGATTACGCTTCTTATATTCAACATGCCCGCGTGAATCGCGAATGAGGCGGCGCGTTCTTCCGGTTAACTCGGCAACATTGCGCTCGCCGAAGTGATTGACGAGTTGGTCAAGCGGATTCTCCGGCAACTCTAAGGCTGACAGACCGTCGATAACTGCTTGCTTCATGCGCAAGGCTTCTTTGCTCTGCACGGGATTGCTTTTGCCGTCTCTCACCGGTACTTGGATCGTCTTACCTGTCCCTGGGTCGGTGACGTCTTGATAGAGCGTCGTTGGGAATCCGCGATCGACCATGGCGGCGATCACTTCGCGCGGTGAGAAGTCCAAGTCCTCAAGCATGCCGCCGTTAGCCGTGGCCTTTGCGACTTGCTCTTTCGTACGCGCTTCGCCAGTTCCTACCAGTGAGATCACAACTGACTTGCCTTCGCTCAAAGCGGCTTCGGTCTCTGCAATTACGCTCGGTACTTTGAAGGCGCAGATTACTTGGCGAAAGAATCGCTGATGATCTCCCCAAAACTTATTGAGGGCGACAGCGCGAGCGCGAGGCCCGCCATTGGTGACTTCTAAGGCGGCGTCGATATTACGCAGAACGCTTTGCCACGCATCGGCGGCGCGGTTGTACATTTCGCGCTGCTGCGGTGTTAGTTGGTGGATGCGTTCGCGATACTCAACGGCCTTCCCGCTGTTCGGGCATACGCCGAACGAGATCGAACCGGATAGATACATGCCAAGCGCTTTCATATCGCGGCTGACCATTTCCATAGTGCCTACGCCGCCGGATTCAATCTCCTGCATGAACTCTTGAAAGCCGCCGGGGAATGAAGTGCCGATTCCCCAAAGTCCAAGCCTCGTCATATAGGCCATGTTGCGAACGTCGGTTGCTCCGGTGGCTGAGGAATAGACAACGCGATAGTCCGCATTGCGCTCCGGGTCTTGTAGGTCGATTACAGCTTGTCCGGTCAGGGTTGGTTCGCCGCGTCCACCTGCTAGAGCGTTCTTCGCCTTGTGCGCTTCGTCAAAGATGACTACTCCATCGTTGCCAAGCCAGCGTTGGATTTGTTCTAGGCGTTTCTCTCCCGTCCTGGCTGCGGCGATAAGCGATGAGTAAGAGCTAAAAATAACTCCGCGCGATAAGGTGATTTCTCCGGCTGGCGGGTAATCATTGATTCGCGCCAACGCGATGTTTGCAAGTCCTAAGTCAGTGAGATCGCGCCGCGCAGATTCGAGTAAGTCATTATTGACGGAAAGCCAGATTGCGCGTTGTCGGTTCTGATTCCAGTTGTCGGCAATGATGCCGGCGAGTACGCGGCCTTTGCCAACTCCGGTGCCGTCGCCGACAAAGAACCCTGCGCGTGATCCATCCGGTAATCTCTGCTCGTGGCGCTGTCCAGCATAGATAACGCGCTCAAGCTGAATGTCTGACAGTAGTCCTTCGCTGACAATCTGCGGCGCGAGGTGTGGTTTGTAAGTAATGTCAGGCGGCGTGACCGCTGCCATTGATGCTGATTCCACGATTACGGCCGGATGTGGTCTGCCGCCTCTTAGCTTCGCGGGTATGTAAGGGACAAACAGATTTCCGCTCGGTTCTTCGGGATCGTCGTCCGGCTCATTGGTTGGTGCTGCCTCAACCAAGTGCTCGAGAGTTTCCCAGGCTTCCTCAAGTGTGGCTGCGCTTCCCCAACTGATCCGCTCTAGCTGCTCTTGCCAGTTTGCTCCGGGTGTCGCGCCAGTCTTATCAATGACGAGGATTTGCACGTCGGGCGCGGTTCCGTATTTCGCATACTCCTTTCCGTCGAGGGTAAGGTTTGCGCGGATATTGCAGAGACAAGCGATCCGTTGCCACCATTCGCTAAAGCTCGGATGGTGAAAGCTCATCGCTTCGCTGACAATTGCAACCAGACGCCCACCTTCTTTCAATCGTCGTAAGGCGCTGGCAACGTGTCGCGCTCCGTAGATCGGGTTTGTGCTCTTGACTCTGCCGCTCGTGGAGCTAAACGGCGGATTCATCAAGACGGCGTTCGGCTGAATATCGGCGGGTAACAGGTCGTCGATGAATTCTGCATCAAGCGGAAACGGATCGAAGTTAAGCACACAGCGAAGCAAAGCGAATCGGCGCAAGCCCGTCTCGTTACAGATAACCTTAGCGCCAACTGCGCGAGGCCAGATCGCGAGGCTTCCCGTTCCGGCTGATGGCTCTAAGACAATATCGTCGGGTTTTGGATTTAGAAGCCGCGCGGCAACATATGCGAGCGTCGGCGGCGTCGAGAATTGCTGTAGCTCGTTCTGCTCTAAGGTGCGATCCGTCTGTCGCGGTAGTCGCTGCATCAGTGGACGCAAGACAGAAGCGAGCGCTTCTGTTACGTCCATCTGCATTAGCTCTGCGGCGTGTTTCTCTAATAGATAGTTATTGACTGCGATTTCTACGGCGTCGTAAGCATCGCGCGGCGTGTATTTGCCTTGCGCTCTGCTGCCGCCGAATACTCGCTCGGCGGTACGGGTTAGCTTGGGATTGTCGAACGGCTCTCCGTCCTCGATCCGTTCTTCTAACTCGGTGATCAGCTCGTGGATATTGCAGACAAGCGCGTTTGTTCTGGCCGCGCAAACACCTGTACTCTGATCTGGCATCTGGCTTTGCTCCTTGAATTCGGACAAGTCACGGTGTAAGCGGCGCGGGTGGTAGTAACACCCGCGCTGCTCCTTCTTTCAGTTGTTCGGCTTAGTACTCGCTCGGGAGCAAGACTGTAGTTGCGCTACGGTCGGCTTCGGTGATGATCCAAAGCTTCTGGCCTTTGCCGGTGCGATACGCGCTCAAAAGGCGAAAGCCTTCTTTCAATGACACTTCGTTCTCCTGAACGTCCTCGTCTGAAAGCTCGCTTCCCCAATCGCAGGACATGTGACGGCGCAAGAACTCAATTGCTGTCTGTCCGGCGATCATGAGTGCTTCTTCGGCTCCGGGCGTGATGAAGGTTTGACCAAGCGCGAACCGTGTCACGCTGGTTTGGGTGGCTGTGTTATGGTTTCTTCGCATCGATCGTTTCTCCTTTAGCGGGTGAAAAGTTTGGTGCCTGGGCCAGTCGAGCGTGTCCGCGCTTGGCTGGCCTTCTTTTCGCGAGCATGACTCGCACGTTGTTACAGTGAGTGATGAAGGTTTTTACGTCTGCGAGGCTGTTTGCTTCGGGGTCGCCTTCGTTGTCAAACATGACGATAAAGCCGCCTCCGCCGTCGGTCGCTTGCTCAAGATAGGTCGTGCCGTCGCAAGCGAAGGACTCCGGCCTGTAGCCGTCGCCGCCCTCGTGATAGCCGAAATAGACAACATCTTTCGGCATGTCCTCGGCATGAGCGTAGTTGGCCTCGTAATCGACCATCTCAACGCAGTTGGGAAACTCGTAAGACTCAACTTGTGTGGTAAATCCAATTTCTTCAAAACGTGTCTCGTCCTTCTTTCTGCACGTTAGTTCCATGTAGCATCTGTCACCCATTCGCATTCTCCTTTCCCAAATTTTCTTCAACCTGTTTCCAGGCGAATTTCGGCCACTCCAAAGTGAGGCAAGCGGGGTTAGCTACCGGCTTGCCGTACCAGTTGTTTTCATCCTCGGATTCGACTAGGACTTCTCGAACGGTCTGGTCATAGTTCGCCTGATCCAATTCGCATTTGAGCTTGATGATTCGCATCGTTCTCCTTTCGTGATTTGGTTCTTAGGCCTCGGCGGGTTGTTCGGCTTGCAGTCGTCCGGCTCGCAGGATTTGATCAGCGGCGCGAAAGATTTTCTGTGCGCTCTTTTCGGGAATGGCGTCGGCGTCGTAGCCAATAGCAGGACATAACCAGTTCTGGATATAGCCTCGGCAAAAGTTCGCGCCTTCGAGGTTCAATGCTTCACAGCAAAGCAAGGCGACGGCTTCCGCTTCGACTTCACGCAAGTTCTTCGGCGTCCGTTCGGTGTCGGTAAAGTCGGCTTCGCTGGTGTGCCCTAAAATGACGTGGGCTGTCTCGTGAAACAGTGTCTTGTGCGGTAGCTGCGCCACGGGGTTGATCGCGATCTGCCGCTTTCGCGCGTATCCCTGACAGTTGCCGTCCGTGTCGGTGAATGCGATCCGTTCAATGTCGAGGGCGGCCAATGCTCGCTCGGCTTCCCACTCTGGCAAGCGTGGCGGTGTGAATTCCTCGCCAACCGTTTGACTAATGACGAACCATCGCGCCTTATGCATAAAACTTGTGAAAGTGCGTTCGCCGTTCGCATCGTCGCCGTTGCTCTCTGCTTCCTCATCGCGAGCCTTGCGAGTGATCGGCATACAAAGGATCAAGGCTCGCTCGCCGCGTTTGACGCTGCGTCCTAATGCTTGCCAACCGGGAAAGGTATTGATCGGGCCGGGTTCAAGTCCGCGCATTTGGCACTGCACTAGCGCGAGAATCTGATTTCCTATGGAGTAATGATGGAAGGCCGAATAAGCTTCCATGATCATGCCTGGCTTATTGACTGCTTCAACTAACAGGGCTGACCACTTCGGAATGTCCACTGATCGAGTTGCGTGTCTGTCCATGATTGGCGCTCCTTTCGCTGCGTGGTTTGGTCTGGTAAATGCAGGTTTCCCCCTTCGTAGCGACGTTCGGACACGGGTGGGCGCCCAACCGACACAGGCACTGCCGGAACGCAGTGGAGGACTCGGAGGCTTTGCGGAGAGTTGGCGGTTGGGCTCCCGTGGCAGAATGAGAGCGCAGAAGGGGGAAACTAAATTAGAGGTTCTCGGCTGGAATGGAGCGCAGCGGAATGAAGGCGAGGCTTAATTGACTTTGACGGTTTCACCGGCCTACGTTTGTGGGCCTGAAATAGACGTTGATAGAACGAAGATGAAGACTGCCGAATTCGAAGAAAAGGAATACGAAGGTCCTCTCTATAATCAGCTCGCGGCCGGAAGCCCCTATCTTTGGCAACCGGGCCAGGTTCTTGAAGAGTATCTAGGGTTCGATGCAGGACTATTTCTTTCCGAACCCTACTTGTGGCGTCTGCGCGGATTCCGAAGACCTCTTGGAGGGTTTTTGGTTAATCGTTTCGCGTGGCCGTTCTTACCGATTGAAGTAAGTCGCAACAGGTTGCCGAGACTTCGGCTCAACTGTTTCATTCAGGCGAAGCGACCGGACGTTGGCTCGAGACTCACAAAGCGTCTGTCGGCCCTCGGGCCAAAGCGGCCTTACTTTAAGTTTCCGACCGAAACGGATCAGCAGAACGCGCTTGACGCAGCTGCGAAGAAGTTAAAGAGTCGCGCGTTGTTTACCTATGCCGCAGCTGCGTTTCATAAGTCCCAAGAACTATTTCTTCACATGACTCTCGGGACCGTGGTGGAGAATTCCACCTTCCCGGACATACTGTCCCTGAGTGGGCATAAGGCCTGGTACTACAATGAACCCGGCTCCGTAGGAATCGTTAATCAGGACTTCGAGCTGCTTAAGCTGCTCTCACTGGAGGAGCGCATAGAAGCGCTAGTTGGTGAACACAGAAATCAGACCGAGCAGGATCTCTCACCTAGCGCAGCACTGGCGGAGTTGTTAGGAAGTCTCCAGGAAGTTGTTAGAGATACTACGAGCGTAGCTAACGAACCAAGGGCAGCGTATTTGGGTGAAGAATGGCGTCGGATTACGGCTTTATCCGCAACGATCGACGCGCCTGGCGCCCTTTTCTCATTTCTTGGCGTGGAGGCCTTTTGCTCGTACTTCAACCTCACTTGGTTGACTATCGCCTGATGGAATCAGGACTCTCAGGGGAACTGAATGTATTCTGTATTCATTGACAAGAGGCCAATTAGATTCGCTTTTCTAGTTAATCCGCAAGACGAAAAATGGGCGGAGCAGCTTGACGCGATCTGGGAATACACGCTCGATAAATGGCGCGGTCGATTCAACCTGATTGTACCTACGAATGGCGAAGCCATAGACACCGAATGGTGGGAGTTCTTAAAGAGGATCGATCCGGACTATGTGATTTCTACGACAGAAATCAGCGATGCGCTGAAGGACAGGATAAATGCGGAAATCCATCCGATTGATGTTGAGGTACCGAGGCCGAATCTGCAGCCAGACGTAAGGCCGAGTATTTTCACGTACAATGATACGATTCGGGTCGTTCCAGATTCCAGTACGCTTCCAAAGATCTCTCGAATCCCTTTTCCATTACCGCCGCCTCCGATACTCGCTAATTTTCAACCGGGCTGGACATCTGACGTTGAGGTAAGGAGATTTGTTATTCGTAACTTCGGCACTTATCCCAACATTGTTTTTTGGAACAATGTGCTGGATGACATCGCGCATGTGAACTTCCATGTTGATACGAAAACGGACCTCGTTAAAGCCTTGACCGAATTAAGTCGACCCGAGGCAAAGCTCGTCTATCCAATTCAAGTTTCGTCGTTAGATGGCCCTACGTTTTACGTTGACCACGAACACGAGCATTCTTATGACGTTTTCGGTCTAATCGTCGGAGATACATATGAAGAACAAATTTTTGCGTGGAACAAGATTTTTTTTGGTTCGACAACCGGTCAAAGCCATCGGCTAAACCATTTGTGGATACCCTGTTCTTTCGCGCGTGATCCTGAGTTTATGGTGGCTTTGGGAGATTGGTTGCGAAGAATGTCGGAAAATGTTCACTTATTCAGTTTTTCGATTTCCGAAGATGAACTGTCAACGATTAGCGACAGCCTCGATCCCCCTCCGCCAGACGGCAGATTTGTTTTCAAAGGCAACCTCTACAGGAGAGTCACTTCCTATCAGAAAATGCAGTTTCCGAAGTTTACTGCGGATCATGCGTTTTCATTTTGGCAAGGATATTCCCCGCCGTTAGCACCACCAAAGCTTGCTAGTCATTTCCGCGCTTACGGCTCTAAGGAAGAGCTTGAACTGACAATTCCGATATTAAAAGAGCTGCGACCGGGAACTGGGCATTGGATGGCCGATGTTTTTATTGAGTCTGATGAAGGTCGCTTTCGCACAGTGGGCTATTCAAGGATCGGCAGTTCCTTCTGGTGGAGATTGCCGCGCAAGAATTACCTGGCAACTTGGATATTCAAAGAGAAATCCAGGATAACTTCGAACGGAATTCCAGGCGTACAGCTGCCGGCTAAAGATCCGCGCTTAAGGTTTGTTCTTCCTGATGACATTGACCTGCTTCGAATGTGCGTTCTTGGAGACGTATACGGCCGAATGGCTGGGCACGTTAGTAGAACTTCACCATCAATCGATCATGTTGAACTCTCCAATAATGGTCGGTATCTAAACGGCTTCATTAGCGTTTTTGGAGGCCTAGCCTCGGCGCACGGAGTCCTTTCCGAAAGATACTGGCGAACGATGCTCGATCAGTTGGCAGGCAAAGACCTCACGAAGATCCAAAGGATGAGAGATAAGGTTCGCGGCAAACTTCGAAAGCGGATCAAACGCGGCTTGACAGCATCGGAAATCATTAAGAACTTTGAAAACCTTGCGGAATATGTAATCCAACTTTCGAAAGAGGTGGGGTTGGAGGGCCAATCAAGAACATTCTCTGATTTTGAGGAAAATGCGAGAGCCGACCATGAGGCTTTTAAACAGGAACACAATGTGGATTGGGAATTCAGCGAGCGCGGCGTCAAGAACGAATTGTCCCGAATGCTCCGAACCGGACTTCTGTGGATGGGTTTTGATCAGAAGTGCCCCAGATGCGGAAGTATTAATTGGTTCGTAATGGATGACGCAAGACAAGAGGCGACCTGCGATGGTTGTAGGTTCAGGTATTCGATACCAGCTGAGCCAACGATTACTTATCGCCTTAGCAGCCTAGCAAGACACGGTATTGCTTCGCACGGCCTCGTCCCGGTTGTTCTCGTGCTTGGTCAATTGCTGCGCGACGCGCAGTCGTCGTTTTTCTTTTCGCCGTGTTTAGATTTGTTTCAAGTTTTATCGGAGGAGCCGCGTCAGTACGAGCGGTTAACAGATCTCGATATCGTCTGTATTAAGGATGGCAAGTTCGTTATTGGAGAGGTCAAGAGCAGTCAGGCGCGATTTGAACTAGAAAGTTGCTTGGCACTCGCGAAAATCGCCAAAGCAGTCCAAGCGGATGTTCTTTTGTTTTCATCCCTCGAAGATCGTCAAACAAAGCAAACTGAAGAAATGATAAATAAAGTTAGGGAGGAAGTGAAGGACTCGAACATCAACGTTGGTTGGTATCAGCTTGGTCAAGAGGTTTTTGAGCCCAGCCGAATGGATTACTAGCACAAGAGTCGTTTTAGGGAAGCGACTCAAATCAACTCATCGAAGATCCCAAAGCCTCTCTATCCTGAGCCAAGGTCAAGGCCCCCGACTAATTTCATGCAGAACCTGGATGACCTGCTTTATCGATGGATAAGCCGCGCAAATGAGCGACGGGAAGATCTCGATCTGCCGGTTGGGCTGATAGAAGACAGTATCGGCGTGCTAAAGCGGGTGCTTGGTACTGAGTATCTCGAACAATTGCTTATAGACGATGTTGAGCCAGTTCACTTCCTAGACGATGAACTAAACCCGATCAGGAAGTGGTTGTCATCTCCTACCGTGGACTACTCCATCATTCAGGTATTAGAAGTCGCCCAATACTTCAAGGAATTACAAGACGATTCCTCACTTCCCGACAAAGTCCAAAAGCTAAAGCAAGATAGCTTTTGGCCAATGCTTTTTGAATTGGCAATGGCCACGCGAGTAAGGCGAGCGAGCAGTCAAAAACATAAGATCACCTTGAACGCTGAAGACGCAAGCAGTGTTGGAGATTTTTTAATCAGCGGCGACGGTTATAGCATTCCCTGTGAGTGCTCACGACTGGGACACTCGCCACACATTACCGATCCGAAGCTTCTGCTAGAAGACCTCACGCATCGAATCAGTGAAGGGGCAAAGCGCGTGGCGGTTCCGCTTTGCGTGAAGATACGATCCGGAGCTGCGCTCAGTGGCAACACCTATAACGTTGTTCTAAGGCTAATTCGCCGGAGTTTCGCTGATGCTCGGCAGTTGCAACTGCCGGTTGAATATGTGAGTGACTCGATAAACGTCAGATTCGAAGTCCTCGGTGAACATTCCGAAGAGATCGGTTATCAAAACGTCGAAGGCATGTCGTGGACGTATCTAACACAGACTGGGACATTACCACGAGTATCTGCAGGGTTCCAACGAAAGACCCAAACGAGCTACCGGACCGACTTGCGGCCGGTGAACGGTTTCGTGACCATGAAAGTGTCCGTCTCTTTATGAAGTTCGGAGAGCCGGAAAACCAGATCGACTATTACGATCGCTTAACGGCAAAACTAAAGAAGAAACTCAATCAGACTAAAATCTCTAAGGAACACTTTGGCAAGATCATCTTGGTCGAGGTCTCTTTTGATTTACGCCTGGTTGACGATGACAGACTTAGGAAAGCTGTTCGAGCGGCGGCCACCCACTCGAGAACGACTCTAGCCATAGTGCTCGCTAAACGAGAAGCAAACCCACACATGCGTTATCACTACTCCCTGTCCACTACGTTTAGTCAGACCGGAGCCGCGATCAAACCCGAAGTAGTAGAGCTATTCGAACGTGTCGCAAAAAATGAAGCTGCTCTCGACCCTATTCTGTGCTCTGCATATCAGCGAAGTTGGGACCAAGCCCAAGTACATGCTCAACAGATCGCTAAACCCATTCCCGAGTAGTCTTATTTTGAGTTACGTTATTGAGACAACAAATGGCATGTGAACTCGGCGAATTTCTGAAAATGCATTCCCTTTCACGCGGTTTAATCTACTCAAGACGCGGAGCACTCGAAAACCGTTTTATAGTCAGCGGGCAACTTTCAGATCTAGCGTGATGTATTCGTTTACATAGACGACAATTCAGGTAAACGGCTGGAAGAAAATATGGAGGACTAACTCGACTGAGAATATCGACAATGCTTCCGTTGAGTTCGGCCCGTTGTGCCTCGCTGATTCCGGCACGAGCAGTAGGTTCGGCTTCACGATACTGTTGTGGAAGTCCACTTCCTCTGAAAGTTTCATCTCCGCCAGCGACGGCACCCACCGAATAAACCCAATGCGCGGCGGCGCACTCCCTCGGTAATCGATTAGCCAACACTTGTTGCATCGCGTCTTCCGTCTTCAGCGCAATCACTGATGGGTTGTGCCATGCGCCCATATTCACACCATCCGCCGGCGGATTAGCAATAACATCTAAAAGAGCGATGCGATCACAACCTAGTCGCTTCAACTTCTCAATTTCCAATCGAATCTTTCGCTGCTTGCGTGCTGAAGCTTTTGTCGACTTCATGTCAGTCAGCGTAACAGGCGCTCTCAATGGATTCACTCCAGTATTCAAGTGCGAACATTTCACTTCTATTCCAATTATGTAATCTGGTTCGGGTGGCCACACGAGTTGACCTTGCTCCGTCAGCAAATCCCAAACGAAGTGCGGCATAAACTGTATTAGAGCATTTCCGGGGTAACCCTTAAGCTCTTCATTATGTTTTCGAATCGCATGTTCGATCTCTTGCGGGTCCTTCCAACTTACGCGTCCCACTAGGATGTCCACATCGCCTTTTAGTGGTGATGCCAAATCTTTCATATCGACTTCGATCAGAGCCCAACAACAGTGAGGATGAACGCCTAGAGAATGAAGGATGGGCGCTAGAGAATCCCAGGACCAGCCGAGCCCAGCTAGAAAAGTGCGCTCACATTGATTGTTTTCGATCAGGTAGCCCATCGGTCATCGGAATTGTAATTCTTTACGGGTGTGATTATGAGGTTGGGACCTAATAACGGCACGATTGTGATCATGTAAAACAATCACACTACTTCAGCTTTCCACCGAACGCTGCCCAGTTCCAGAGGTAAGGCTCTTACCAATTCCCGAAACCCTTCGAGGTCATTCGACACGTTTTTATATATGTATGGCGTCAGAAGGCCTGGAACTGGAGCTGCGTCGGCGTACCTCAGAGTGATGATCGCAAATTTTTTGTCTTTCTTTCGCTTTTGCATAACAGCGTAGTCGACTTCGGCGGCCAAATACTTTTCGTCCTTAAAGTTTTCAGTAATGAAGAATACGGCAGCACAAGACTCGTTGAATCCGCGCAGAACCTCGCGTTCCAAGTTCGCGCCAGCGGCCATGTTTGGTTCGTCTAGCCATGGATCAAAGCCAACGGCCTTTAGTGCTTCGTAATATCGGTAGACAATTGGCTTGTCGACTGATTTATGACTCAGAAAAATCTTGACCTCATTCGGACTCGGTATTCGGTGCAGTGGCACTGCTTGAATGGCGCGAGCTTCTGGGCTCGCTAAATTAGCAGCCTCTCCCAGTTTGTGCGAAAGCTCGTCGACAAAAGGACGGATAATAATTGTCCGGAAGTAATTGATCCAGTCATCATGCTTATGTTGGCCTCGTGCCGCCCCGAAACTTATGACGAGATGTTCGTCTTGCGCTGCGCGTTCCGTGATCCTATAACGAAGGATGAACTCCTCATCTGGATCAGGTGGAAAACTGACTTTTGCATTGTATTGATTCGTAGTTTCGAGCCAGGTGTCAACATCGGGATTGAGTTTTTTCGCCAGCGGCTCTAAGACCATTTGAACAACCACATTTTGGCGACAAAAGTCGATGAACCGTTGAAGATGATGTTCAAAGGTATCAGCATCCTCATGAAGTAGATCATCTCTACGGGTTTTGAAATTTCGAAGCGCGTTCATCACTTCGTCCTTAGAGAGGTCAGCTGTCATGTTTTTCTCCTAAACAATAACCACTTTCGCGTTACAGTAGATACATTCCGTCACATCGTTCCACCATTCGTTGATTTTCATTTGTTTGTCGCAACAAAGGAATTGAACTATTTTCATGTCCGGCGCGTCAGGTCCGTGAATAGGTCGCGGCATTAAAGCAATAGGCTGATGTTCAAAGTTAACGGATATTGATAAGAACCCTCCGCTACTGTGCCCGTGTCCAATCGAATCTTCCAAGTCTGAAAACGTCTTGTTAAGCATGGGCACCACGCATTCTCGATAAACAAATCGCTTGAAATAATCTATGGTTTCTTCGGTGTGCATTTCACTCGACTTTGATCCGTTGCGACAGTACGGACAATGTAATTCAGGCTCCGCCTGCTCTTCTTCACCAAGAGGTACTGCGCCGATCTCTAATCCCGACCTTCTAATTTGTTCACTTAACAACCAAGCAAAGTCAGCCGGATCGACCGTAGTCTTAAAGTCTTGTCCGCATGCCGGACAAGTGCGCCTGAGAAAATGATCGCGATCGGTGCTAATCGAGACATCAAAGCGCATCGTCGAATCCGACGGCGTGTCACTCATCCCTTCCGCAGAAGTTTGCTCTTCTTCGTTCATAAGACAACGCTATATTAAATCAATTTCGATTATGCAAGCAGCCTCTCTGCGGTCGGTACACCGCCGCCATTAACTGCTACATCGAAACTTACAATTGTGTCTCGTAAATGGCACATTGTCCGATTGGCGAAAATTTCCGAAAATGCTAGAATCCGCCACAAATGGCTTATTGCATCGTGTCATTCGTGGATTTGGATGGCGTGCGCCATTCCGTTGAGGTTCAGGCGGATGGCCTGTACGAGGCTGCCGTTTTGGGTTTGTGCGGATTTCGGAAACACGAGCTTGAGCCTGGCGGTTTAACAAGCCTAAGCGTCGAGGTTTATAGCACGGTGACGCACACGCTCACGGTGACCAAAGTCCGCGATTGGTTGCAGCGGGGCGTAAGGAGTCCAAAGGAAGCAGTACTCAAGGAAAGACTACGGGCGTTGCTCTGACTGGAAGGAAGCAACTCTCTCCTCTAGTCTCTCCAGCCATAAGGCACAAGCAATTCAAAGAGCTGTCAAGTCGCGGTGGACTGAAAGCGTGAAAACCAGTAAGAATCAGAATACGCGAGATGAGTAAGAAAAGGAAAAAAGCGAAGAAAGTCAGACGACTAAGACCGGCAGGGATAGCGGTCGCTGATCTGTCTTCAGGCGTGAGCACTGTGGAGAGCCCCGAACCAGCCGCGCAAGGAGGCTTCGTGACTTTTGAGGAGGCGCAAAAGGACGAAGAAAAGTTTGCGGCTTGGCGCAAGCAGACTCTTGACTGGATACGCGAACAGTCGGCGAAACTGGAAGCATTGCTTCTTCAGTACAATTCATTCGATCTGATCGCGAATCTTACTTTGACCCAACTGTGGGTAAATCCGGAAAAACACAATATAGCTAGTCATGACGGTTTGCCCGCGATCGTCGAATACGCCACGCTGCTTTATTTGAAGCATCCGTTCACCGTACGGCTACCACATCCGATAGGGCAAGTTCCACTCGAGGAAATCGACAAACTCGGTCGAAGTATTCTACTTACAACCGGGCTTTACTACGCGTCCGACAGAAGATCGACGATCTCGGGCAAAGGTCCAGAACCGATCGATTCCTTGCGTTACCGCAGTATGACGCACGAAATGACTGTTCGGTCACCAGGATATGAACACCATCAACGAGAGACGTTACGCGGATTATTTGAACCATTCCAAGATTGGATGCTTCGTGAGTTGGGTTTTAGCGTTCTTGATCTGTTTGCGATGGAGGACGCGATTCAGGCAGTCACGAGTCGCAAAGTCTTCTCGCGTTTAGATGAAGGGAGAGAGGCAATCGAAAAAGTAAAATCCGACGTGCGCCTGGTAAGACGAGGGAAGGCGCCTTCATCCGATCTCGGCGAGATGGTTACTGAACTCAGTAAGCTTTCTCCCTCAAAGGCGGCTGCGCAGATTAAGATTATGCTTACAGCCTGGGTGATGGCGTTAATAGGCACTGCGTGCCTTAGTTTTGATGCCGACGAAATTGCGGCCGAAACGAAATTACCTATTGAGCGGGTCAATTCCATCTTCGCATTCTTCTCACTTGAGTTTGGCTCGGTGCCAGCCGATTTCTTTCTCATGTCGCCCACGCATCCCTTAAGAGAGAGGCCACTCGTGCATCACGCTGGCTCTTATCTATATCCGGTTCCCGGCAGTATGGTTTGGGCACTTCAGCGACGAGTCGAGGCTGAAATGAATCCGAGCATAGCCAAGGCGAGAAGCGAATCGAAGACATGGCAGAAATATGAAAAACGTCGTGGGGATTATCTGGAGTCGGAATCTATGAGGCTTCTCGGTACCGCGCTCCGAACAGATGAGTTATATCGGAACCTAACCTATACCGTGGTCGAAGATGGAGAAAACAAGATCGCGGAACTCGATGGGATGATTCAGTTTGATCGAACGCTGCTTCTTGTTGAATCGAAAGCGGGCGCACTGACAGCTCCTGCTCGACGAGGTGGACGCGAGCGCATTAAGAGCAACATTCAGGATCTTTTGGGTAAGGCCCACAAGCAGGCTTTGCGAGCACGTAATTATATTGAAAACACAGATGAGCCGAAGTTCTTTGCGGCGGACGGATCGGAAATCGCATTCGACAAGAGTCGCTTCGTGAGAACAATTCTGATCTCAACGAGCCTCGACACGCTCGATGTCTTTAATACCGCTCTTCATGAAGTGGTTAGTGCTGGCCTCCTTGAAGAAGAACACCTGCCGTGGGCGGTATCTTTGGACGTCCTTCGTGTAATTGCTGAGATGAACGAGTTTCCATCCCAACTGATTCACTACCTCACACGGCGGCTGCGAGTTAATGAATTCAAGAAATTCTACGCGGCCGATGAATTGGATTGGTTCGGCCTTTACCTTTCGCGTGGGCTATGTTTTGACAAGGACGGACGTTTTGCTGAAGCGACGCAGGTTATGTTCGACGGATCATTTTCTGAGGATTTCGATAGCTACTACTTTTACGCGCAAGGGCAACGAACCAAGCCAGCACCGAAACCGACTCAGCCAATGCCAAAGCTTCTGCGCCGGATCATACTTGAACTCGACGAACGCAAAGAAGCAGATGGCCATTCGGAAGCGATCCTTCGCTTCCTCAACTGGAATGATGAATCACGACGGCAATTGGTTGCCGGAGTAGGAGAACTGAGGAAGCGTACTCGCGCAAACGGGAAGATCCATGATTTCACGATGGCTTCGGCGGAAGATAAGGCCGGGGTGACGTGCTTCGCAGCCACGCCCTCCAAGGCTGAGGAGGCAATGAGGAGACTACAGACTTATTGTCTCATGAAAAAATATCAGATTCGCGCGGATAGTTGGCTCGGGCTTCTGACTGTCGTAGATCAAGAGCCGATAATTCAGGGCTTCGTCATATGTGCGGGACCTTGGACTCAGGATGACGAAATCGAGCGGTTAGTCGCTACGTTGCCTTCATCACAGAGATTGTCATGAGTCCTTAAATAATTCAATTACGGTTTTCGGTTGCCGGCACTTCGATTTGGCATTTCGCGGTTAACCTCTTTCGGATTCTTGTCGTCACGCAATCCTTGAAATGATGGATGTCGGATCGAGCCGTCTGAAGTCCATTCGGTGAACGCGACTTCTGCGATCATCTTTGGTTCAGTCCAATGAGTTTCGCGTAAACCTGGGTCTCTCGGTACGGCTGCGAGCGGCGATGCTTGACGCGAAAGCTTATCGAGTTGCTTCTTCAAGTCGCTGCGCTGTTTGAAAGTGAAGCCCGTCCCAACTCGTCCCGCGTAAACGAGCCTTCCTTTCTCGTAAACACCTAAGACGAGCGAACCGAATCCAGGCAGGCCTTTTGAAGACGGCGTATAGCCGGCGATGACGAACTCTTGCTGTTTCGAACATTTAACCTTCAGCCAGTTTCGATTGCGCGTTGATTCATAATGTGAGTTGGCGAGCTTTGAAACAATTCCTTCAATTCCATACTCGCACGCGTGTTTGAAAAACTCGTCTCCGCTGCCACTGATGTGTTCGCTATAGCGAACGACGCCGCGCGAATTCGATCCCACCAGATTCTTCAGAAGTTCCTTGCGATGCTTCAGGGGAGTCTGAGTGAGGCTGAAGCCATCGAGATAAATGAGATCAAACACCTCGTAAGCAAAGCCAGTCGTCGTGGCTTTGCCCATCGCGCGCTGTAGCTTCTGAAAACTCGACCGGCCTTGCGCATCAACGATCACGATTTCACCATCGAGGATGGCGCTTGTTGCCTTTAACGACTTAACTGCTTCGACCACGTTCTGAAATTTTTCTGTCCAGTCTTTTCCGTTTCGACTCCAGACAGTGACGCGACCGCGATCGATGCGGCAGAGCATTCTATAGCCATCGAATTTCAGCTCGTGAAGCCACTCGTCGCCGGACGGCGGTTCTTTGACGAGGGTAGCGAGTTGAGGAGCGATGAAGCCCGGCAGCTTGGCCTTGCGCGCTCCCGGTGGAGGCTTAACTTTGGATCGCGTCATCGCCGTCTGCGAAACAAGGATTTGCTTCTGATGCCTTTGTATTTCACATTGCCGGGGAGCTTCGCTGGAAGGTCCAACTCATCATCGACGATATCTTCTAAATGAAGGCCCGCGAGACGTGCGTATCGCAAGAGCGTTGTAAGCGGTGGTTCGTTTCGGCCTAGCTCATACTTCGAGATATTCGTGTATTCCACTTCGTCCTCAAGCCCTAACTGCCGATGCATTTCAGGTTGAGACAGCCCCAGCGCAAGTCGAATGTCCCGGAGCTTTTCGGGTAGTCGTTCCGGCTTGGGTCGCGAGCCTTTCCCCATCAGGAGTTACCTCCTGAAAGGAATCGGCGCACTATCTTGACTCTATGTATAAATATACATAGACTGGCTTCGCGTATCTGATTCGCCGTGAGTTGGAACCTTCCATGCTCAACGGCGATGCTCATCTCTCGACTGGACGGGATGGTGAGCTACGCATTTGGCCGTTGTCGGGTTTTAAAAGACCAGAACGGCTCAGAGGATAACAGAACGGGAGTAGTTTGATCATCCTTTTGGGTCATGCCTCACCACCACACAAACGGGCATAGTGACTCAGCCAGCCAGATTCGGCTGCTTTATGTTGGCGAGGACTTAGCTGTCATCCGCTTCCTCAGAACAACTTTTCACGGGCCGGAATACCACGTCGTATCGTGTCCTGATCGCGATTCCGCAGAGAGGTTCATAAGAAGCGACATCCGATATCATCTCTTTGTCTTCGATCACGAGATGCGCCACAGAGCGGCGTTTGATCTAGCGCGGCTAGTTAGATCGCTGAAGCATCGAGAGCGCTTGCCAGCGATCATAATTGGAGGAGAAGTCGAAAGCAGCCTAAACGAATTCACGCGCGCATCCGGTGGAAATGAATACGTGCAAAAGGCGGAGAGTTTTTCAGCGATATATAGCACCATCAAACGACTTCTGCTAAGTTCAACCGAGTCCCCAGTAAACGTGTCTGGCACGGCCTCCTGCCCAGACTGAGGGAGTTGACCAGTGCCGCTAGGCCGTCGCGAAGCGGGGTGGGACGCGACGGCCTGAAACTTAATCTCGGCTGAAGATAGTCGAGATAAGGCGCGAGGCAAAGGTCCTTGGAGACTTGCCGTCAGGCATTTCCCCGACCGCGCCTCGCTCTTACTTTGCTTCTGCCTCACGGCTCTTCTATTGATCCTCTCTTCGTTTCCTGCGAATGCTTGGTCCGGGATTGATCACCGCGCTTCGTGAATCGGGTTGCCTCATAGTTTGTTTCGCGAGTGTTGTCTCAGTATGTGCGCATGCAGTTAGCGTATGCTCTTACCGTTAAATTGGTCATACCGCACCAAAAGGCAAGCCACGTATTCTGGTTGACGACCGACAGAGCGGGATTACTCGAATCGTAATACTGCTCATACTTGTCTAAGACTCGCCTTTGGATGTCTGGCATTAGATTATGGACGTCAATCAGCGCCGTAGCGCCAAATTTTCGTTGGCCGTACGCTTCAGTAAAAGAGTATTCCTTCCGCCAAGTGATCGGCGCATTTGCTTTCGCGTCCGGCGAATCGAGATCTAGAAAGTAATTCGTGTAATCCGTCACGTCGAATGTCCGCCGGTCGTAACGCATTAATTCAAAGGCGGGGTTGTTGCCGTACACGGGACTGATCGCCGGCGTGACGTGAACAAACGACAGCGACCGGTTATCTTCCGAATGAAACACCTCAAACGTATCCATGTGCAGGTGACCGGCGAAGGAGCCGACAATTGTTGACCCGTACTTGTTCAAGAGACTAATGAACCGCTCGTTATAACTTGGTTGCCACAGCGGAATTATGGTCTGCTCACCGGGACGGCTTCCTTGTAGCGCCAAGGTTGAATACACATCAATGCCTGGTGGAATATGGTAGACAAGCCAAACCTTTTCTCTCCGTTCAGCCGCCTTCTGTAGTTCCGCTTCCAACCACTTGATTTCATCGTCGCCAGAGTCATCTGACTTCTTGCCGCACCCGTTCCTATAGTTAGTTGAAAACAGAGTAGTGTTTAGCGCGATGATGCGGTGGCGTGGCTGGTTCTGGATAAGAACCGAGTATGATCCGCGCGCGGGAAATGTTTCTGTAAAGGCATGTGAACTCAATCCGCCCTTGAACCATACTTTCCACGTTTTGGCCGTCTCACGAAGAAACTGCCCGTTGGGCTGAAGCTGATAATCGCCGCAGTCAGAATCGTTGTTACCAATAACGGGATAAACCTGGGTCCCGGGAAACCGATTAGCAATCAGCGAGGTGATAAAAGCAATCGTTTTATTAATGAATGGATGAAGCGCTTTTCGATCCGAGGTGCCAGAGAACGTTGCGAATTTCGCGTCAAAGTCGTGAGCGAGGAAATCACCCGGTATGATGATGAAATCAGCGCCCGGCGCTATGTTATGGATGTTGTCTATTGCTGATTTCAGCAGAACATAATTGCTGTCGGCGCCGCGTGGACCGTAGCCGACGACTTTTGAATGCTCGAAGATGGCTTGCCATTCGGTGTAGTTAGAGCCAACTAGTGATTTAACTAAAGAGGGATCGAAGAACGGATTAAAATGAATGTCTGAGAGGCTAATGACGATGGCCGTTCGTCTTTTTCCTATTGCCGTGGACTCCCTTGCAGACGTAGAAACACCGGTCGAAAACAGAAGCGCCCAGATAATGATCGCGCATGGTCTCTTCGACTTCGGATTCATCTGCAATCACAGGAGGACGTTGGCAATATAGAGGCGCACTGGCCAAGCCGCCCCCAACAAAATTTTCGCAAGCCTATTTACGATCTAACACGAGAGGAGTCAATGAGATGATCAAACCCCCTCTTGAGCGCCAACCTCAGTCATGTAAAAAGTTCGCTTAAGCATCTGATCGCTTTCGGCCTTCAAGAACTGTTCGAGTTGCGAGCGTGCGGTTGTCAATATCGAGTTCGCTTTCGAGTTCGAGCAGACTGAAGTAGGGTTTCACGCGCCGGAAACCTCCTCGAATACCGGTCCATGCACGTCAAAAGCGTCACACCGTTGCGCTGCTACACTTAAGGAGCCATATTTCTTCTTAGAGCTTTCTACAGTGCTTTGTGTTCATGGTCATTATCGCGACGAATCAACGCGTTGCACTCTCAGCAGATCAATTCACGGTTCCATTGATATTGCGACCGATTGATATACTCAAGAACTTAGCAACTTTCTGTCACGGCTAGAATTTGTAGCCGGCCCACAGTGCCCAGTAATTAAGGTTGCGTCCGGGTTGGGTGTCCTTCAGAAAACGACCTGCATAAAAGATCCCGTAATCGCCCTGAAACCAAAGATGATGGTTGACCTGCCATCGCACTTCGACGCCAGGCCTGTGTCCGACGAACCTGGCGCGACTGCCGTCTGCGGCTCTAATTAAGGAGCCTGGTACTGAGTAGACTCCGTCCTCCAGGCTTTGTCGCCATTGAACGATCCAGTCGAGCGAAGCAGTAATGCTATGAGGAAACGTCAGGTCAGCCTTGGGATGGACATCGATGAAGTTGACGGCGCCGGGACCGGTGCTGGCCAACACCCCGAAGTAGTTCCCTTTGGGAAATAGTGGATTGAAGGTTCCCAGTGTGTTTCCGTCCGATTTCGGATGATCGCCGCTGGAAACATCGACTTTTACGCTGAAGCGAGGTTTCAGTGTTACGGATGTAAACCGATAACCATTCTCAGACGCCATTGTCCACGCACGGATGTTTGCCGAGCCAGATGAACCGAATTGCCAGAGCCCCTCGTAGTCAAAGTCCCATCCTGCTCGTTCGGTCGCGATGGGCCGCGAAACTCTTGCGCCTACACTGTGGCGTACTTCCTTCGATGTGCCTCGCTGAAAG